>MJGMD1__coassemble_1899_pt1 | contig 41019 bp, 33 predicted proteins | sample MJGMD1__metabat2_low_PE_007 | metagenome-assembled genome bin MJGMD1
ACGGCCTCTGCAACCGGCTTAGCGTGCTTTATTTTCCGTTTTCTGAGACGACCCCAGTTACGGCGCAAAAGATTATGCGGCCTTTGCCGCCGAATTTCTGGAAAGGACGGAGGGATGCTATGGGACTCGGGGATAGAGGGAAGAACCAAGTAAAGAAAGGGAGCCCCAGCGGGCTGTTCACCAGGACGGAACCCAATGCTACAGAAATACAGACTTCTAGTTATACAAAAATACAGAACACTATAAATACAGAAATACAAGAATCTCTGCCAGAGAAAAATGACCAGAGAAAAATGTACAACATATCGCGGTCATTGTCGGAACGCCTCCGAAAGTATGCTTTCGATGAACGCCGGAAAGAAGTGGACATAGTGCGGGAAGCACTTGATGAATACCTGAAAAAACAGGGTTATTAGGGAGGAAAAACTATGCGTCGTCTGGTTCTATTACTGGCTGTTTTGGCCCTGTCCGTAGGGCTTTATGGTTGCCATCCTCATCATCGGGGACCGGTGACACCGCCTCCGCCACATCATGGACAGCACACACCTCCTCCGCATCACTACTGAGTGGTTCTTACACTGTCGCCCCCCACATCAATCAATACAAAAAGAAAAGGGCGTTCTCTCTAGAGAGAACGCCCTTTTTCGTCAGCAAGAGATCACATCCTGTGATGCGTCCGCCGCCTCTTCTTCACTCAGAGCGTTCTCCATGAACGCGCCACACTGCTCCGCTTCCTCCGGATCAAATTCTACCTCCAGTCCGGGGACGGAAAGCAGGGCACACTTTGCCTCGACAGACTCCCTGAGCGTCGTAGCTTCGTCCGGTCGCGTGTATGCGGCGCGCACGGCCTCTTCCACCTCTCGTGCCGACAATTCCGTTTTTTCGCTCATGACCCACCTCAGCGGCTCATTTCCTCAGAGTGGGAATGAACCAGTTGTTTATTCTTCTCAAGTTCAATGGCCTTTTCCTTGATGGCCTTCTCAATGGCCGGTTTAAGCTGGCGGGCCACCGCAGCCATACCCAATGTACTCTTTTGGCTTAGGTCATTGAAGTCCGTAAAACCGGCCATATCTTTTTCCCGTTCTCCGGGAGCAAAGACAGGGAAAACGGCTTTACCTCCCACGGCCTGTGCAGCCTTTTCCGCCTTTTCACGTCCGGGATTGGCTCGAACCTTCGGATGATTAAGGAGATGGAGATCGTCATCTCCCGCGATGATTACGGCTTTATCCGGGTATTTATCTTTAAGAGCCGTAGCCACGGCCATAAGATTCCCCGAGTCGAAAGCCGCGACGGTCGCATGACCTATGGCATCAGAAATGCTTCCTGCCGTGGCGTAGCCCTCAGCTATCACGATGGCCGGGGCGGTACGCAAGGCGTCCATGCCGCCCACAGGGTGGAAACATCCTTCCTTGCGGCTGTTTTTGGCGAATCTCTTTGTACCGTCTTCCTGAATATACTGCATGGACCACAGCTTTCCATCTGCGTCAACAGCAGGGATGCAAGTCGTTTTTCCATCTGTGGCCAAAAAAACTCCTCTTCGGGGAGCCAGTCCTTTCCTGTCCAGATAAGGAGTCGGCACGTCTTGTTTCATCCAGGAGAGCTGCCCGGCCACACGTTCTGCCGTTTTTTCATGTTCGAGAAGCAGCTCTTTGGCCCGTTCCTGTTGTTTTCTGGCGCATTCGGCTTGGAAGGCTGCTTTATCCTGTTGGCTTATAAAAGCCCCTTGCGTTTTCCAACGCACCTCTTCTCCCGTCCGATTATTCTTCACGTACCCCGCTGGCCGCCCATCCATATAAGCGACATAGAACCCTGAAGAGGCTCCCGCCCTATCGCCTTCCGTCCTGATTCGATGTGCCGCGCCGTCCATCAACGGATGCTCTCCTTCGACGATGCACCCGACAGAACGCAGGGCTTCCGCAAACTCCTCACGGGGAGTCATCGCGGGAAGCTGTTCGTTCTTCACATTTTCCGGAAGCCATCTTTTCAACTGTTCCATGTCTGCCTGTGGCCCGGCATACCAGCTTTTTGCAATACTATCCCACTTCGCACCAGCGGCCCTTGCCGCATCCCGTTCATTGTAGGAAACCGCAAGATATACACGTTCCGAATCTCTTACTTGGGACATGGATACTTCCTCCTGTTTCATGGCTTGTCCGGTCCTCACCAACCGCTCATGAGAGTTCACGCCAGCCGCCGGTACTTCAGGTGCCACCGTTTCAACAGACTGAGCCAGTGATTCCTTGAGCCCGCGTTGCGCGGCATCGCTACGGGCAACCTGTATAGCCGCTTCCTGTGACTCAAACTGCTTGAGCTTCACTCCCTGCGGCGTATTCGAAGTGCTGTGCCATTGGCCGTCCTCATAGAAACTTTGCCCCAGGGAACCGACTCGACGGCTAAAATGGGTACGGCGCAAGACATGGCCATCCAGGGTATAGCCATTGTGCTGATTGGAGACGGTATATTCCGTTCTTCCTTCGCCGTCGCCAAACGTGAGCGTGTGGAACTGTTTTGCCTCCGGTCGGACGCCTTTTGTGACGGCAGCGGCACTTTCCCGATTTTGTTCCGCCGATTCCGCCAATATGGGAGGTTCCATAATCAGGGATTTTTTCGGCTCCCAAGTGGAAACATAGTTCGAATCATCCTGCATCCGCTGCAATTCCCGGATGACCGCGCCGTGGTTTTCCCGTGCCAACGTCAGTTCGTCCTTTTGCGGAAATTCCTTACCCAGGGCGGCTTTGACGGTTTCCAGCTCGGCGCTTTCCTGCCGGGCGTTCTCCCGTTGCCTTTCTATGGATTCGTCCAGCCCTTTGGCTAAGAAGTTGTCCATACGCTGGAACAGGCCGGACAGACTGAATTGGTCGTCAAAGCTGTATCTCAGATTATCGGGCAAAAATTCCTGTTCGCCTTCTCCCCGCATTGTGAGACGGAACCCGTCGCTGCCGTACAGCAGCGAAGAACGCACGATATGTACGTCAAACCCACGATAGGAACCAAACGGCACCTTTGCCGAGGAGTTGCGTGTCACTTCCTTCACACCGTCGAGCAGGCGATTTTTGATTTTTTCACTGTCTTTTTCCGTCAGGAGCTTGCCGTCCGCCAGAAGCTCAACGCATATTTTCTCCTTCCCCTTTTCCTTGATTACATGGGTATGTGAGTCCCGACGCTGGATATTGGCGGCATAGGCGCTTTCCGCCTTGTCCAGCCGCGTTTCAACGGAGCCAAGCCATTTCAGCCTGTCCCGCAGACGATGTTGGCCGCGCTGGTGTTGAGAATATAGGGCTTCCAGTTTCCGCAGGTCGCTGGCCAACTGAACCTGCATAAGAATCAGGGGATTGCCGGAAGCTGCCGCTTTCATTTCCGCCGCATTAGCGGCTTTTGATTGCACATCGTCAATGACGCGCTGGAGGAGATCGCCCTTTCTGAACTGCTCTATGGCGGCAGCCTTGTATTCGATGGTCTGCCACATCCGCGCATCGTAAGTCTGTTTTGTTGCGTAGTTATATACAGCGACAGAAAAGTTGTCAGGATCTCGCTCATAGAACAGATTCCCTTGACGTATGATCCTTCCATTTCGCTGTTCAAGGTCGCTCGGCCTCCAGGGGGCATCAAGATGATGCGCGGCTACCAGACGTTGCTGCACGTTCATGCCCGCACCCATCTTGGCGGTGGAGCCGAGCAATACTCTGACATGACCGGCGTTCATGTCGCTGAACAACTTTGACTTGCGAATATCCGTATTGGCATCATGGATAAAAGCGATGTCATCTTCAGGAATGCCTTTATCTATGAGCTTTTGCTTTATATCGTTGTAGACGGAGAATGTGCCGGACGACAGGGCGATAACGGCGTCCATATCGGCGGCGACCGTAGGATCTTCTCCGTCCGCATCGCCGCTCTCAATCAGATCCGCATCATCGTCATCCGACCGCACCGCTTCTTCCTCCCGAAGAAGCGTGCCGTCCACATCCACAAAGGACTCAAGCTCCAAGTCTGGCCGTACAGCCTGATCGGGGGCAACCACTTTTCCAGACTTGGGCGTGGAGAGATCGCAGAATACAAGCTGTGTGCCCTTGTCCGCCGCCGTATCGCGCCAGATTTCGTAGATGCGATCCACGGCAACATTGATTTTCGAGCCGGGATGATCACCCGCAGCCGGGTCAATCAAGCGAAAGTCCAAACCCGCTTTGCGGGCGTCATTGGTGATTTTGAGCGGATTATCCACACGAGGGTCGCTGGGCAGATGCTCCATACGCTGGATAATCCTGTCCATGTATTCCGCCTGATCCGCCGACCGTTCCACGACATCGTTAAAGGGTTTACCGCCCTTCACCGGCGGCGTGAGAGGCCGTAGACCGGCCCGCTTCGCCTGCTCGTCCAAATCGCTTTTCGTCACCACGTCCGCGAATGTGCGGTACATGGAAAGCAGTTCCGGCACGTTCTGGAAGCTGGCAAAGCGCGATTTCATCTTGTAGTTCACCCCTGTGGCGTCCAACTCCCAACCATTGGTAATCTGGCCAAACGTCGAGGCCCAGGCGTCGAAATGCTCAATGCCCTTGGACTGCAAATCCTTATATTGCATGTAGCGTTGCAGGGTATAAACTTCGGCAATCGTGTTGGATATGGGTGTACCGGTCATGAAGTATACACCCCGGCCATCATGTTCGCGTTGCAGGTAGCGGCACTTGATGAACAGATCCAACGCCTTCGCGGAACCTGTGACGTTTCCCAAGCCGGACACGTTCATAGTCGTGGCGTAACTCAGATTCTTAAACTCGTGCGATTCATCCACAAACAGAGCGTCAACGCCCAAATCACCGAAGTCCACGGAGCGGTCTTTCTTACCATTACCGGCAAGCAGGGCTTCATAGCGGGCTTCCATTTTTTCGCGTTGCTTTTCAAGTTGCTTGATGGTGGCGCGTCCGCCATCCGCTTCCTTGGAAGCCTGTATCGCCTCGATTACCGCGTCAATTTGCTCTTTGAGAATTTCCTCCTGCACGTCGCGGGGCATGTCGATTTTGCGGAATGAGCTATGAGCCACAATGACGGCATCCCATTCTCCCGTGGCGATACGCCCAAACAGCCGTTCCCGATTCTGTTTGGTGAAGTCCGTCTTGTCCGCCACAAGGATGTTCGCGTCGGGATAGAGCTTGTAAAATTCGTCCCGCCACTGGTGCAGCAGATGGTTGGGTACAACGATCATAGGCTTGGAAAGAAAGCCCATGCGCTTGGATTCCATCACCGTGGCGATGCAAGCCAGCGTTTTACCCGCGCCCACAACGTGGTCAAACAACGCTGTGCCTTCCTGAATGCTGCGCCAGACCACATCCTTCTGGTGCGGCCTGAGCTGCACCTCGGACGACGCGCCCACAAGCTCAAGGTGCGAACCGTCATAGCGCGGGGGGACGTTCGTGTTGAAACGCTCATTGTAGAGTGTGGTCAGCATGTCGCGCCGGTCGTCATCCGTCCAAACCCAATCAAGGAACGCCTGGCGGATTTCATCGGCCTTCTGCATGGCGGCAGCGGTCAATTCCTGATCAATCACCATGATCGGCCTGCCGTTGTCGTCATACTGGCCACTTGCCTTTTCCACCTTGATGGGCTTGTTCGTCAGCAAGGCCCCGATAATCTTGTCGGCGGGATACTCCGGGATGCCCCAGACGCTCGTGTTCAGGGATGAGTCCCAGATGTTGACGGAAGCTTCCCATCGGCCAACTGTCGGAAAATAATTGATGCTCTGAATCCCCTTGCCTCCATGAAGATGCTCGGCAAAGTCGGAATACACCTGCGCCGGAACCCAGGCTGAACCGAACTTGATGCCGATGTCCACTGCTTCTATGTCCGGCGGCATGGCGGCGGACAGGGCTTCCACGTTGGAAGCGAAGCGCGCATCCGTTTGCGCGGCCTCCGTTGCCAGATGGAGCTTGGCCCGGACATTGCCGGTCAGGTATTTATCCCGGATTTCCCATTCCTCATTGGCCGGGTTCAGAAAAATCAGACCCTGTTCCTGCAATTCCTTCTGGATGGAATCGGCGGGACGCCGCAGGAGCTGCTCCATGCGGCTGAAATCCACTTTGCCGGTTTCCCGCAACGTAATGAGCAGAGCGTCCTTGCCGCTCTCGGCCTGTTCAGCGACCTGTGCGGGTTTGAGCACCCGCTGTCGGAAAATGGCGGCTTTTTTGGCCGACGCGGGCCGGGCCTGCCGGTTCTGCCGTTTGGCGGTTTCGGGAGAAATCCCCTTGTCGTAGTCCGTTTCCAGGGACTCCAGCAGGGAATGCTCCGGATCGTCGCGCATGAGGGCGCGGTTCGTCTGCGAGTTCAAATGTCCGTAGCGCCGCACGAAGGCATCATACTGGCTATTGAGCTGTGCACGCAGCGAGGTCATCCGGCTTTCGTCGCCGTCCCCTTTCTCCTCGTTGAGCAGTTCACGCAGGGTATCTCGGACTTGAATGATGGAGGTCAGGCGTTGCCGAACCCCCTCGTTCTTGACCGGCAGTATGTCGTAATCGCTTTCGCCAAAAGCGGCGGCTGTCTTGAAGACGATCTTCCGGCTCTGCGGCTCGACGCACAGGGCATCCATTTTCAGAGACTGGAAATACGGACTACGAATGAATTCCGCGTTGCGCGTCCTGACCTCGGTGTTGAGCGGGTTTTCCACCTGCGGCACGAAGCGGCCTGCCGGAAGCACATCCAGGCGTTCGGCTATTTCCTGTCCTAAATCCGCATGTCCCGGATCGGGCACACAACTCACAGCATCAAAAAGCCCCCCAGAAAAGGCCAGAGTGCCGATGACCTGCCGGGGGTTCTCCACAAAGTAACTGTTGATTGTGGCCGGGCGTCTGCCGCCGTTTTTGAGGTCGTCCACTTCTATGGAGGCTGTGTTCACCCAATCCCGGCTGTACAACTTTTCCCCGGAATTTTTCTGGAAGAACACGACATCCGCCGTGACATCCGTCAGGGCGTTCTGGCGGAAGGCGTTTTCCGGCAGGCGGACAGCTCCCAGGAAATCGGCGTACTGCGAGATATGTTCCCGCACCGTGGAATCGGCGGAATCCATGAAGTAGCGGCTGACCACGAACGAGGCTACGCCGCCTTCCCGCAGCAAGTCGATGGATTTAGCAAGGAAGTAGTTGTGGACGGAGAACTTCCGCAGTTCGGGAAAATCCGGGTCGTACAGCGACTGGTTGCCGAAGGGAGGATTCCCGACTACGGCGTCGATGCCGCCTGAGCGGATCTGACTGCTTTGGAAGCCAACGTTGAGATGCTGCTCTTTCGGATAGAGGTATCGCGCAATGGCTGAGGTCGTGGGATCAAGTTCCACGGCCATAAAACGGGCATTGAAGTTTTCAGGGCAGAGGCCGATGAAATTGCCGATACCCGCCGATGGTTCCAAAATGCGGAGGGGTTCACCTGTACCCAGCCCCAGAGTGGAGAGGCCACGGTAGATGCCCCTGATAATCGTCTCTGAAGTATAGTGCGCGTCCTGTGTGGAACGGCGGGCAGCCGCGTAGTCGTCCGGGGCAAGCAGACCCTGCAATTCCCGGTGTTCAGCGGCCCATTGTTCATTTTTCGGGTCAAAGACCTGTGACAGCCCGCCCCATCCCACATAGCGGACAAGAATTTTCTGTTCTTCCGGTGTGGCCAGTTCCGCGCCACCGTCCCGGAGCTGTTTCAGCAGGCGTATGGCGGCGACGTTATCCGCATATTTGCTTTTCGCGCCGCCAACGCCAAGCCGATCTTCAGGAGTTATTTGGTAATTTTGAGGTTCATGTCGATGCCCATGCTCTCCAGAATCTCCCAATCCGACATTCCACGCAGACTCAACTGCCGGGCTGTCTCGCTGCTCAAGGCTCTCGCTTCCGTCTGCTGCTGGCCGTACACCTTCAGATCGAAGGCCAGACTCCCTTGCGCTTCCAGCTTCCTCAGCTCTTCGGGGCTGTTCAGCGCCCAACGATCCAGTATCGAATAGCCCAAACTGGTGTACCCCCCGCTTCTCACGTCGTTGATTGTTTCGGGCTTGAGAACTTTTCTGGCTATTTCCAGCGGATAGGTTTGTCTGTCGAGCATGTTGCGCCTCCAAGGGAAGAGTATGAGTGAAATGGGAAATTTCCTGTATGGTCAGGTAGCTGTCGGCGGCATCCGCATACAGTTGTTCCGGCGTCCTTTTTTCGCCGTCCATGACCTGTATGATTTCCGGGTTACCGCTGTACATGCGGGAGCCGTCTTTCAGTTCATAAACGGAATCGCCACTCCCGTTGACGCCAAGGCGTTTGATGGAAGCCGCATCATTTGTTGGGAAAGAAAAGGAGTTCGCTTTCCGAGCCGATTCCGGCTGACGCCCTTCATTTTCTTCCGGTTGTGATGCAGGTTCGGAAGTGCTTTCATCCCGCATGTCGTCCTGGATGTTTTCCGCCCGTATCTGCTCGATCTGGCTTGCCATTGTGTCGAACAGCGACAACTGGCCGACATTGTGTTTTCTTCGTTTGGCCATAATTTTCCGTCCTTGTCCAGTTTCCCTTACGCGCTCATGCTCATGACGTAGTTCAATATCTTTTCAGCATCGGCAGCCGCCCGGAAAAGTTCACGGGGATCGTCTTCAAGCGCCTTAATCCAGCCCTGTACATAGGCCGCGTGGTTATCGGCGCTCTGCCCGATGCCAAGTTCCACCGAAAGCATCATGCCGCTGATTTTGGCTCTCAGCTCCTCCTTGGCGTATGTCATGGAACCGAACGGGCCAAACTCTCGGTTCAGGCGCGACTCATGCCCTGTCCAATGTCCGAGTTCATATAACGCCGTGGAGTAATACATGGCTTCACTCGGAAACTGTTCTTTTTTGGGCAGATAGATGGTATCCTGATCCTTCTTATAGAAGGCGCTGGCCTGGCTGCGATTGATGATGGTCGCCCCAGATGCCTCAAGAAGTTTTTCCGCCCGTACCACGTCACATTCGCATGGTTTTTCGGCCAGGAACGGCGGCAACCCCTCGATTTGTTCGCCATTGAAAACATAGCTGAGAAAACTGCGTGGGCGTTCCAGCTGCACCTTCATCAGATTGCCGCTTTCGCCACGAACGCCCCGCTCTTCCTCAAATTTCCAATAGATGATGGGAGTCCCTTCCTGTCCCATCTTGACCCGTGCTCCGGCCTCCTGAGCCTGTCGATACGTCATCCATCTGGGGTCGCCGTACTCCTGCAACATGAGGTAGAGCATGTTACCGCCACGATAGCGGTTGCCTGTCGTAGGGTTCATAGGCAAGGAACCGTATCCGCCGCTATCCCAAGGTTTCTGCCAAGGCGCGGTTCCCTGCTCCAGCTTTTCAATCAGCGTCTCGGCCACCTGCACATAATGATCATCTGCTTTGGTCATATATTACTTCCACAAAATGAAGGGTTTCAGGGGCGTACATATTTTTTCAACCCTGACGAAGCCGAAGTAGCGGCTGTCGAAAGAGAGTGGGTGTTCAGACATGAGCAGAACCTGATTATGCAGGACCAACGAGCCCGAAAAAGCGGGAAAGGCTTTTTGCCGCTGGCTGTTGGGAAGGCAAATCCCGTTTACCGACACCCCTGCGTCGGAAAGGTTTACCTCGTCGCCTTCGGTGGCCATGACACGCTTGATCAGGTAGCCGTACCTGCCGGGACAAACGCCGTAAGAAATGAGGCCGCGTGCGCGCCCATAGCGCGCCACCATGTTCTCTTCGGGGCAGAACAAAACGAGATCGCCTTTATGAACTGGACCGTGTGTTTTGAAATAAACGCCAAGAGGAAAGCTACGTGTGGTATTCACCACGAAAAAACAACCTGTTACCCCCAAGAGGACCAGCATAAAGCCTAACGCGAAGAGACTACGCTTCAAAAAAGGAGGGGTCCGGCTGCTCATCATCGAAGATGCCCTCGCAGGTATTGGGAACTTGCTCCAAATTGACCTCTTGTTCCTGCACTGGCTCAATGATCCGGTCGGTATCTGCCGGGGGTTCCACGCCGGTACGAGCCTTCAAGATGGGATCGAGGAAGTAGGGCATCTGCTTTCCATAGATGGCGGGCGTACCCGCCAGAAAGATGAGCATGTCCCCACCCTCGATCATGTTGTCGCCATCCATCTTTGCTTTTGGCATCCGCATGACTTCATCTTCCGTCATGAGTTGCCTCCGGACTTCTTGGTATGTTGTGCTAACCTGTTTCTGGAATACCCCTATTCGAGAACCACTTGTCGTAACTTGCGGTTTTACAACTGTCGTTACCCCCGTCATTTCAGACAGATATTTTATGCTTTTAGGATTATTGGGTGCAAAACCAATCTGAATATGCGTGTTCGCAGTAATCGTCTGATTTTCACCATATGTCTTGATAAGCTGTTGCATATCTTGAGCAATAATATAGAAATAAATGCCAAATCCAGCTAAATAAGCTAATGATTCTTCAACACTTTCCAATCTTCCCCATGCTGGAAATTCATCAAGAAGCATAAGGAGCTTATGTTTATGATTACATACAGCTCGAACATCTCCAGATTTCTGTTTTTCAAATGTCATCTTATTTGCCAAAAGCCGACAACACATATTCATAAAAACTCGAACAAGAGGAGACAATCGAACTTGATCAGAAGGTTGTACAATTATATATAAAGCAACAGGATTTTCGGAATCCATTAAATCTGAAATATGAAATTCAGAGCACGATGTATTTTTTGCAACTACACTGTCTCTATACAGACTAAGAATATTCTTGGTTGTCGTCATAATAGATCCACGTTCTTTTTCCTTAACAGCCATTATATCATTAGCTATTTTGACAACCAATGGATGCGTAATCCAATTACCTTTTTCATCTTTCATGTGTTTGTATTTTTTTAATTCCTCCCAATAGCTATCATCTTGTACTTTTCCTTGTAAAATTATATCAATTTCATCTAACGAAGCTATTTCTCCTGTTTTTTCTCTTTTATAAAGAGCATGAATAATAATCCCCACAAGTAAAGAACGGGCAAGTTTATTAAAGTGAGCTGAACTTCCTGTATCTTCCAACCCTTTGCCTGTAGGATCGACTAGAGTACCTGCCAAATTTTGAACATCGCCCGTTTCAAATTCTGTCCCCAAGCGGACTTCATCCAAAGGATTCCACTTAATGGAGCCGTATGGTGATGCAGGATCAAAACGTAATGTTCTCTGTTTGGCGTACTTCTGCCGCCATCCGGCAGTCAGTGCCCAAAGTTCCCCTTTAATATCCGTAACGACACAACTCTCCATCCACGTCAGCAAAGTGGGTAAAACAAGGCAAACCCCTTTTCCTGAGCGCGTGGGAGCAAGGGCCAAAATATGAAGGTTTCCCTTAAAACGAAGATAATGACATGTTCCTGTTTCCGGATCTTTCCAACCTCCGATGAACACACCTTCATCTTTAAGAAATCCAGCTTCTTCAATGTCTTTTCTACCCGCCCAACGTGCTGAACCGTGTATCGTTTCCACAGCTCGACTTGTGTTTGTAGCAACTGTCTGTTTAATAATGAGAAAAATCAGCATGACCGCCGTTATCCCCGTGCCCGCCGAACCTCCGGCCAAAAAAAGATCGGGGAAAGCATCATACCCGCCTTGCCGACACCAGACGAGAATATCCCACGGCGGATAGACTCCATGCAGATTAGGGCCGAGGGAAGGATGATAGGCTACTCTCCATGCGACAAACTGTGTGGCTGCCCATAACCCCATGAAAAAAGCCGTAAAGACATAACAGGCCGCGCCAAGGCGGGAAGTGCGCTTTGCATTTTGGGTCATCGTCCATACCCCTCATCCTGTGATTGTTCCTGAGTACGTTTCTGTTCCGGGTGTTGTGTGATGCCGCCCTTCATCCGTGCGCATAGAGGATCGGGGGCATGGATCGTCACGTCCTTATAATGACGTTCGGCAAAATCCATGATGCACCTGAGTTCCGCATCCGTTGCTTGCCGCGAGACAAACAGACGTCCACCGTTTTCCTTGACGCCCTCGGCAAAGATTCGAGTGCCCTTACGGGTGATCGTTTCCGGCTCCAGTGGGTATCGCTCTATGCCTCGGAGATAGCTGCTGTGCCCTTCGTATCGGGATTGGAGGTAGGCCAATGCCTCCTCCGAAATCCTTTTTGAAAGCACGTCTATACGCCATTGATTACACTGACCCGCGATGCTGCTCTTCTTGACAGGGCTTTGGCCGTCTCTCGGCCTCTGGCGGACGGAGACGGCTTCAGTACCGATCTTGCGAAGGCTTATGCGATCTCCGATGGCCATTCCCGACTCCGCAACGGCACGTTCAAGGTCTGTTCCCCAGATCACTGCCCGGCTGCCGCTCTGCCGCTCCACACGGATGAAGAAACTCTCACGCTCCTCGGGATTGAAACGGTATCGGGCTCTGCCGAACTCAAGAACTCGCAGAGCTGTGTCCGCTCTGCGCTGAGATGCCCCTTGCTTCTCCCGGAGAGCGTGTCTGCCCGCAGGATGGCTCTGCCCGGCCTTGGCTCTCAACCAGTCGATCCACTGCTTTTTCTGAAGCTGCTTCTTCAGCCGATTGTGGCTCAAGCGGTACAAGATGAGCTTGTTAAGAATGCCGCTGGTCATGTTCTTGATGAGCAGGTTTCTGAGGCGGAAATCCTTCATGGCCTCTTCCCGCTGCCCCATATGTTCCTGACGCAACCGTTCGCGCCTGTTTTGACGCTCCTGTTCTTCCTGCTGGTATTCACTCCACAAGCGAGAAGCGCCTGCCGATAACGGCTTGCGCTCATAGGTCTTTTGTGACTTCATAGAAGATGACGGGGAGATACCTTCAAACCTTCCGAGCCGCTTTTCCAAAGAGGTTTTGGACAGGCTTCGATCAATGGAACTGGCCTTGACGTGCAGCTCACCAGAGGCAAAGACGAAACCGTTTCCCCTCGCCTTCAGCGTCAGGCCGTGCTTCGCCAAGACAGCGCCGAACGTCTTCCAGTCCTGCGCATCCTTCAAATCGGCAAGGCAGGTGCGCTGTATCCAGCCGGTCAACGATTCAATATCTCCAGCTTTTTCCATATTGATCGCCGCATTGGGCCGGGCCTGTGTTCGGAACGTATGATTGTCCACGCCTAGCCCGTATTGTCGTTCAACTTCGGTACAGACACGGGCCAGTTCCTTATGGTCATAGAAGGGCTCATGAATGGTTAGCTTTTCGGGATGAATCTTGTTGATGGCCACGTGCAGGTGGAGGTGTTCCGTGTCGCCGTGCAGGACCGACACGCGCTGGTGTCCTCCATAGCCAAGGCTTTCACAAAACCGCTGTTCGATCTCCGAAATCTCCTCCAGGGACGGGTGCTCCCCTTCCTGAAAGCTGATCATACAGTGGTAGGTCTTATCGCTCTTCGCACGTGTGTTCTGCTGCTGTACGGCCAGCATTTCCATGCCCGCCCATGTCGCGTCTTCAGACTCGCATCCCGTTATGCGAACGCCCTGTACCCGGTTGCTGCTCCCCTGCGAATTTGTAAGGTAGGCAATCAGCCGGGTAATGCTGCTTTTTGATGGAGTGTTCATGCGCAAGCGCCGGGCAATCATAATCTAATCCCTTAAAATTCTTTTAGAAATCAACGCCAAGGAAGATTGGAGCCTGTTGATCTCGCCTACCGTGTTGTTGGTTATTTGCCTCAGTTGTTCCCCAGAATAGCCAATGAGCCTTTCCTCGTTTTTTAGAAGCATCTTGAGTAAGCCCCCGGCCCGGCCCAGATCGGCGTTGACCTTGGCAAGCGCCTTGATCGACTGCACGTCCACCCGGCTTTTCACTGGCGTCCCCTTTCCAACATTCCGTAGGTATTCCGAAACGCTCATGCCCGCAGTTTCGGCCTGTCCTTCAATCACGGCCCGTTCCTCTTTCGTGCAGTACACCTTCAAGGGGAGGAGCTTTCGGCGGGCATTTGGGTCGGTTCCTTTTTTCTGAACCGCAGGATCGAGCTTGTGTTTTGTCATGCCTTTGAGCCCCGCAGGGCAGGATGGTTCCCGTTGAGCACGCCAGTGCGAATAAGGGAACGTGGGGTGGGCGTAGGCCCACGCCACACATCCTGCCCTTTTTTCATCGTTGTACTTCGTATATCACTTTCTGCAATTTTCTGTCAAAATATACGAAAAACAGAGTTATCCAGAGTTTTGCAGAATCTTGCAGAGTTTTACAGAGACTTACAGAATTGTGCAGAGAAATACAGAATAAGATAAAACAATTACTGATTATTACAGATTTATATAAAAAACTTGCAGCGAGTTACAGAATCAGATATTTCGATTTATATAAAATTTTATTCAATATTTTTTCTTTAAATTGACATTTTATAAGCCTAACAGTAGGAACCAAACAGGGAGTTTTTATGACTGCAAGCCTTTCAGAGATACTGAGGGAAGAAACTCTAAGAAAAGCAAAGTGTTCCGACAGAGTAAGCCGCTGCCGCCCTCTCGTTCTTTCTTTATGGGCTGAAATCAATACCTCTCTCCAAGACGGCTGGTCTTTGAGGAGCGTGTGGAAAGCTCTAAAAGATACGGGGAAATACCCAAGTTCCTATGAGTCGTTCAGGGCGAACGTGAGGGCTTTGCAAGGAACCGGCGGCAAGGTGGAATCACCTATTCCTTCAGGCCAAAAAGCTGTTACGCCAGAAAAAAAGCCGGAGACTACTCCGGCTTCTCAAACGAGCACTGCTCTCAAGGATTTCAGCGTCAAAGGGGTCGACTGGAACCCTGCTAAGAAAGACGATCCAACCCTCTTCTAAGGAGAAAAATGATGGCCCATGTTCACTTCTTTCTGAACCCCAAAGGGGGAACCGGCAAAAGCCTCGTCAGCTACATCGTGGCTCAATACCTTATCAGCAAAGGCGTCAAAACCACCTGTATCGACTGCGATCCCGTTACCCCTACCCTCATCGCCTATGAAGCCCTCCACGCCGTTCGGGTCAACATCATGGTGGAAAACAACATCGACAAAACCAAATTTGACCGCTTCGTCGAGCTTATTGCCCAAGGGGAGGAAAATGAACATTTCGTCATCGACAACGGCACCAGCTCCTTTGTGCCGCTGTTGGACTACATGGTAACAAATGCCATTACGCCCCTTCTCGTTTCGATGGGACATACTGTGACCTTCCATGTCATTATAGTGGGGGGCGACAACCTCACCGGTACGGTCGACGGCTTCAAACAAATTGTGACGCAGTTCGCCCCCGAAGCCCGTATCATCGTCTGGCTGAATCCCTTCTTTGGCACTATTGAACGGGGCGGAAAATCTTTTGAGGACTTTGGCGTATACCGGGAAAACAGGGCTCACGTAAGCGCGGTATTATATTATCCCGATTTTCCAAAAGATACCTTCGGCAAATCTTTTGCCTTCTTACAAAAGGATCGCCTCACCTTTGCCGAAGTTTGCGATGAGGAACAAGCTCCACAGGACTATGACCTCATGACTCGGCATCGCATCGGCATGATCAGACAACGTGTTTTCACCATGCTTGACGCCGCAAGGGTGCTCTAAATGGATTCTCTTGAGGAATATATCGCTCTTATTGCGAAGGAAAATCACGTTAGCCTTGACCGGAAGGACTCGATCTGTATCCTCCATACTATCCTTGCCAAATTTGAGAGAGATTTACTTGAAAGCCAGAGAAAAATTCTCGATGATTTCAGCGGAAAAATCGAAACCCTTTGTCTAGAGCTTGACCTCGCGGAAAAAGCGAGATCGGAAAAAGCTCTCTCCTTCGCCCGCTCCAGCGCCGAACAGTTGATGAAAAGCATTCCCACAACGATGAAGGCTACTGTGGAGGAAGCCTCTTTCAAAAAACTGCTGGCACAAACCGCTCTGGCCACCCTGAAGGATCAGATGTCCGTTATCGTCCATATCCCGCGCAAAGTTTGGATAGGAGGAAGCGTTCTTGCTCTCCTGAACCTTTTAAGCCTCTTTCTGTTTTTGATTAATGTAATCTGAAGGGAGATCGTCTTGTGGAAGACTATTCAAAAATATTCCAATCCCATATCATCCGTTTCTATCATGAGTGGGGGTATTCTCGACAACAATTTGCTGAGATTATAGGGATTTCATATGGAAGAACCTACAGTCTCCTCAGTGAAGGCGGGGATACGGGTCTGACGCTTAATACAATGCAAGCCATTTCGGACTCTCTTGGACTGCCCCTTCCCCTGTTGCTTAAACCTCTCGAATCCGAAGAATGGCAATCCGTTCTCGCTCTTTGGAAATGGAATCCCCCCCACCACAGCCATATTCCTGACGGCTATACGCTGGTGCGAAACGTGGTTCTTCCCGAACACAAGGCCGTCATTGTCAATGAATGGGGAAAAATGACCGCAAAAGAGCTCAAGAAGCTAAAAAAACAGAAGAACTCCCCTGAACCCAAAGAAGAAAACGATACGCCAAACGAATAATTTCAAAAAGGAACGCAGGATGGAAACTGAACAGATCACCACTCAGGAAGTCTTCGAGCCCACCATTGAAGACATGATCCAAACCGAAAGCGGTATTCCAACTACCACGTCCCTCGTCATAGCTCAGGCGTTCGACAAGGAACATAGAAACGTGCTCCAGTCGATTGAAAACTTGGAGTGCTCAGAAGAATTCCGTCTGCTGAATTTTCAGCATACCCCCTACATCCATCCCCAGAATGGGCAAACGTATCCCGCCTACCGGCTCACCCGCGACGGCTTCGCCTTCCTCGCGATGGGCTTCACCGGCAAAAAGGCGGCGGCATGGAAGGAACGTTTCCTTGAAGCCTTCAATGCGATGGAAGCGGCCCTGCTCAGGCAACAGCGCCAGAGAGAAGCCGCACGTCTCAGACAACACCAGAGGCAAGAGACGAACCCCAAGGAACTGGAACAGCCCGTCCCTCGGCCATGGGAGAAGCCCGAGTTCTTCCGTTCCGCACGAAAGCTCACCAAGGCCCAGACGGAATCACTCCTCGGTGTCCTCAACATGGAATGTCTCCTCCAGAATCGCCAGCTTGAAGACGCGCTCAAAGAACTGCTCACGTTCTTCCACCTCTCCAGCTTGGAAGACATGCGCCAGTCCGACTACCGCCATGCCGTCTTTTCCGTGATGAAAAGAATGCTCCTCATCTCCGGCAAAACCTCGGAAGACGCGCAGGCATCCCCCCAATATGCCGCCGCCATAGACGGCCTTATCAACTTCTGGAACCATTCTTCGGATTTTACCAAAGGCGATATCCAAAACTACATCCAGAACAAATGCGGTCTTTCCCTTCAGGAAGGCATCTCTTCCGATTCTGACGGCCTGAAGGTTCTCTTCACCCTATGGGGCGGCATCTCCCATTACGACCTGCGGCTGAACTGACCCCAACGGAAAAGCCCGGCACCAATCTTTGATGCCGGGCTTTTCCTGTAACACAGGCCTGATGCCCGAAGTATTGCGAAGAATCCTCAGTCCAGTATCCACTTCACCGTATCCTTTGTGGCCACAAGGCCATATTCGCCGCTCTCGGACTCGAAAAGCCACCAATCCCGGCTGATCCGTTTCGCCCTGCCGATGCCCACGGTTTCAGTAGTCCGAGGAATCGAGACGGACACAGTGGACGGATCGGCCCGAATGCCTACCCACAGCTTTTCAAGGTTCCTGTACCGCATCAGGTCCCCAAGCCATTTCCCACTCCAGAACTCGTCGCGGGTGAGCTTCCCCATCCTGAAGGCTATCTGGTTGAGGCATCGGCTGGCGTAGTCCTCAGAGACAATCAACTGATTGTCGCCCGATGAATCCCCGAAAAACAGATAGGGGCCAACAGGCATGACCCCAATGCTCAGTTCATCATCTTCCTTCGCCAGATCCCACTTTTCAAGCTGCATCCTTATCCGTGCGAGACTCATGTTTTGTCCTTTGTTTGGAGAAAGGATACGGCGGGCTCCATAAAAAATCAATTTTTGATTTACTCAGGCTGCCCCGAAAAATCTTTTCGGGACAGCCCCCCTTTTGGCTTCACTCTTCCAGTAATGGAGAGAATTGCCCGTATTTCGTTTCTTCAGTTTTATACAGCTCCGTTCACTATCCGGCTGATTTCCGCATCAAGAGCGTAGGCATACTCCATACCACCCGTATACCGACCGCATAACCGCCTGATTGCCCTGTCCGTAGCATTAAACCGTCCACATATAGGCCATAAATTGCTTTCATCGTGCTCCCGAAAAAGTCTATTGAGCTGAGATACAGACATGTCAGAAGTATCTACTCCATAGAAAAGCTCCACCTCTTCCTCCATATCAATGCCCCCCTTAAGTCGCTCTCAGTATCAAACTATCCCCTTGATAGGGAACTCAGGAAGTTCTTCCACAGCGGCCAACGCCGCCTTGTCCCTGCTGAATAAAGGTCGGGTCTGCTTCCGTGACAGAGCGAGTCTTCGAGCGATGGCGCGGAAGATGCGCCTACAGGCGCACCCTTCCTTTTACACCCTTTATATGTAAATATATATTTCATTAAATCATGAAATACATATTTACATAAAAAAGACTTTGCCTACTTCTCCAATTCACACAACTGCTTTCTCCACCCTTCCCAATCTGTCCCCGGTCTGGGGCGACCATCCCAGAGAAACACAAACTCAGAATCAGAGATGCGGCATCCCGGAACATCCGATAATCCGGAGGGGATGATCCAACGTCTGAAGAATGTTCCTTCTCCGCTGCCGGGGATAGGTACAGCGGTATACTCAATGCCGTTCACATCCACCAATTTCTTCTGAATTGAAACAAGAAGCACGGTCTTTGGAGTTACATGCACTACTTCATAAAAATCTACTTCCGTTCCCCTATACCCTGCAAGAATATCACCCTTTTTCAGAACTGTTTTCATATCTATCCTTTCTCGCTATTCAATTTTTAAACTACTATCATTTTCTTAGGATATAAAACAACCGGAAGACTCCTCCCGTCTTCCGGTTGTTTCTGTTAAGCAATTTTTTTCTGAATGAATATCTTTAATCCTTCGCTGAACTTATTTTCTATTCCATAAAACGGATATTTAACATCTTCTTTTTGAATACATTGACATAACTCATCAATATTATCAATTTGCACAATTTCTTGCGAAACAGTATGTCCGAGTGCGTGGAATGGCGTTTCATAATAGCATGATTCATCTCCATCTGCATACCATCCACCATTTCCATATCTTTCTGGATAACCTCCAGTAACTTTTGTTAATGTCACATTCCGCTCTTTTCCAGAGCCGAAATGGATAACAACATTATGTTCATCGAAATAGGGTATATCCCAATCTTTTGTTACTGTAATCTCTCCCGATTCAATAAAAAACTCTTGCCCAAAACCTTGCTCCTCTTCCCACCACCACGTGAAACTTGAATTTGGACATTTTTTATACGCTTTTAAAGCAAATGTTTTAATAAATTCTTCAGGAATACTCCAAGGGGTCTCAAATCTAAATTCATAATCATCATCCTCTATAGAATCAGACATGCTTGCATCCCATTTGCACCCCCAATTACGTATTGCCCAATCATACCAGTTATCCGTACCATATTTTTTCAGTAAATTTTGTGCACATTCTGGCGTCATTACCATTTCACATCCACAACTAAGCATCCCTTCCTTTTCAAATGTAAAATCAATATGTTTTCCATATCTTTCTTTAAATTTATCAAAATTACTGCATATTGTTGTAGGAGAACACCCTTTCATCAATATTTGTGGCATCGGAATCAATTTATTAAACGTAAATACCTTGTTATCATTTATACAATTATCAAATATAAATTTTATTCCATGTTCATCATGGGCACCCAAAACATTATAAACCCAATTAGGCATTGCCTGACCCCTTTAAGTTTTTATTTTAAAAAGGCGATTCGGAAACGGATCGCTTTTTTTGATGGGAAATTTTCCACTCTATATAGGGCCGCTCACTATAAGAGCGGCCCTTTCCCTCTCCTACCCCCTCTTGAGTGCTTTCATATCCTCCCCAAGCATCCACAATGCTCTATTGAGCCGAACATCTTCAGTGATGCTTCCTATTTTACGGCTTGTTACTTTGCGCCGCCTACCTCCTTCATAGGAAACAGCACTTAGTCCGCCCTTTAACGTGTTTTCCTGAATGCGATTGAAAGTCGACCACAGATCATCTCCTGAATCCTCTTTCCTACGAGGCCGGAGAAGCTGCTCCGGGGGGATGGGGGTAGACACATTCCCCTTTGCATCGGCAAAGCGAAGATGGTGTGCCGCTCTTGCCAGTGCCACTTGCTCCGGTGCGCTCAAATGAATGCCGCTCCATTCCCCGGCGGCATCCATCACCTGCTCTGCCGTGTTGAGCACCTTGTAACTCGCATCAATGACCTGCCCGGTAATGTCCCCCTGATGCCGGATTTTATAATCCCCATATTGGGTGCCGGTAATCATGCCGTTCGTACAGACAAGCCGAAAAATTCCGGACATAAGCTGATAGGCGGTGCTTCCATCATGCGAGTTGATAAGTACGATCTCCGGGAAGAGCTGTCCGACATGAGGAGTGCCCTTCAACATTTCTGCGTGGCGGAACCTGATCAGATGCTTTGTGTACTCTCGGCGGGATTCGCTACGGCTCCGCGCTTGCATGACGGAAAAAGGCAAAAAACCTTCTTTCATCATCCCCTCTACGATCTGGATCGTAGGTATGTAGGCGTAGCGGTCACTTCTGCTCTCATGAGGGGTTTCGGCAAAAATAGAAGGGGCAAGGGAGTACATTTCATCAAAACTCAAATGTTCAAATTGATTACGCACAGTCTTTCTCCTTATGTAGGGTTGATTTGTTAATTGGTGGCCCAGCGACTCATCACCGCCTTTGTTCCACCATGTCCCTCACCGGACTTTTTTCTCTGGAGTTGGAACCTGCCTTTTAAACAGTTCCCCCCAGATGGCTTTCATGAGTGAAAGAAGCCATCTGGGGGGAACTGCTAAAGGCGTTTCAACGCCAGAAAAAAGGAAGAGATTCTGAAAAAACGGGCTTGCTTCCGTGCCGGAACGACCGCAGGGAGTGAGGGCGCGGAAGTTGCGCGAACTCGCGCAACCCTTTCCTTTTCCTCTTCTGCTCTCAAAGGTCGGGGCTGCTTCCGTGACAGAGTGACCGGAACGACAAGCGACGCGGAAGCGAGTACGGCCAGCAAAAAGCTGGCCGCACGGAGCTGCACAAGGAGCGCAGAAGTGGAGGGAGCGATGGCGCGGAAAGATGCGCCGTTAGGCGCACCCCTCCTTATGGAACAGCTCAAGATCCGCGGGTGAGCTGCCGCCGGGGGGTCTGGGCTCACGTCGTGGCCAGCTCAGGATCTGCGCCTTTTTTAAGGTGCGCTCTCTTGATTCTTCAAGTGCTGATAAACCGTTTGCCTCGACACTCGGAACTCACGAGCGAGCCGCGCTACCTTCTCGCCGTGCCTTTCAATCCGCTGGCGGATTTCCTCCACTTGCTCAGGTGTTAAACCCGGTTTGCGCCCTTTGTACTTCCCGACTGCTTTAGCTATGGCGATGCCTTCACGCTGCCTCTCCCGGATCATAGAACGCTCAAACTCGGCCACAGAACCAATAAGTTGAAGCTGGAGACGTTGAAAGGGATTTTCCTTATCCGGGGTGAACGTTAAGTTTTCTTTGTGGAAAGTCACAGTCACCCCTCGCTCTGTGAGAGCCGAAAGAAGCGAAAGAAGATCTTGCAGGTTCCGTGCAAGACGGTCGATGCTATGCACATGGAGAACGTCACCCTCCCTCAGCATTTCAAGGCAACGCTCCAGCGCGGGACGGTGTACGTCTTTCCCACTGGCCTTGTCTTCAAATATCTTGTCCAGGCTCACTTTTTCAAAAGCCGTATTTTGCCGGGCCGTGTTCTGATCAAAGGTACTCACGCGGATATAGCCTATGTCCATCTTGTCCTCTTGTGAGAAATGTCAGGATAGAGTCTATGACTCTTTAAAGCGAATGTCAGTAAATTTTAAAATAGACCCTATCTTGACGGGAAAAGTGTCAATCTGTTTTGTCAGTTTTATGTGTACCCTATTATGACGTTTTCTCAAAAGACGGCGCTTCCAAAGGAAGTAGGGGCACGGAAGTTGCGCGAACTCGCGCAACCCTTCCCTTTTCAAAACGAGTACGGCCAGCATGAATATGCTGGCCGTGCAGAACGATGCCCCGTGTCAGGCGTACCCTTCCTTATCGATCTCCTGCTCCATGAGATCGATGATCCACCGATTTCTTGTTTTACCTTGCTGTTCTGCTACGATTTTTGCGGCTTCCCACAATTTGTCTGGCACCCTCAAAGTTCTGTTAAGGGCCTTGTCTTCTGTTTTTGGATTCCGCCCCGCGTAAGGGCGGGCTCCACCATGCTTATGAGATGTATTACTCACTCTTTTGATCTCCTTGAAGCAAAAAACTCTCTCCCTTCCAAGCTACACGCCAGAAGCAACCTTGTTTTCTATCTATCGTGCTGATATATTGTATGATTCCAATAAGTGGTTCAGCAAAGGCATGAAGATGTCCGCCCCGTGCCCCTCCGCGAATTCCAAAATCTGTGATTGCTGAAAAACCGATATTCGTTGCTGAAAGCCATTCCTCACGGTGCGTTCCTATCGCTTTTATAAAATGTTCAATAGGATTCCCCGTGGGCATAAGGTCGCGCCGATCCAAAATGACTCTTCCGGTAGGAATACACTCCAGAAGCGTAGAACCATCATCATGCAGATCCGGGGTATTATGCGACGTGATCAGCCCACCGGAGAATTTCCCGGTTTTCAAAAAAGGCTCTACGGCGCTTGGTACGGAACTCAAGGATTCTGACAACTCAAAGATGAGGCTCGCCCGCATATGCCCAGTTGCTCCGGGCTGCAAAGAGAGATGTATGGAGTTTTTTACGTAGTCACTCCCGTTACGGGACTTTTCAAAAGTAAAAGCCGCTCCTCGTCTTTGACTAGGCTCGAAAATGGCGGTTTCATGTTCCCCAAGAGGTTCGATGCCATGCACGACGAGGCATACTCCGGTAACTTTGGGACCATGCATTTCGCGCTCCAGCGCATGGCCCATTCCCCATGCAGCAAAGAGGGGAGCGCCGTTGATCATAGCCGTATTTGTCATGATGTTGGCGGATTGCACAGAGAGATTGGAAAGGATGAGGTAGTTTCCCTTTCCTGAAGCCTGACGGCTGGCGGGCTTGCAGCGCATGGCTTTGGGCGCAGAAAGAAAAACAGGATGCTGTACCATTCTTTTAGAGGCAAAATGTCCTAAATTATGAGGATTTGACCCACCAAAAGCGAGATGTGCGCGCCGAATTTTGATACCTGTCTGATTCTTTTCTGAAAAAATGTCATGGTTGTGCTTTGCGACAGCCCCCAGCAACAGGACACATAGGCCGATGGATGTCATGGGAGATAGAGAGACATATCCAGATGGCACATCTCTGGGTATCAGTAACTGACGAATGCGGCGGTCAATGGACTCTGTGCCAGTAGTAAATCCTGTTTTGCGGATTTCCCTTAAAGCGGCTTCTATTTCCGCTTTCTCTTCTTCGTCCCCTTCTTCGAGTGCTTTGTATAGCTCGCACACCTTCCCCACATCTTTAGCCCCGCTTGCCGTGTCCAGCGGCAGAGAGATCCCCGCCGCAAGGCACGTTCTCGCGGATAGGTACGGGAGTTTGAGCGCGGTATCTGTCGCCAATCGAACACCAACACGGGTGTTCGAGTTGACTAGCTTCGAACTAAAATCAACCATTTTTTCGATGCAATCATAATTTTCCATAAAGATTCCTATATCGTACTTCAAGATTGTTTGTATTCTTTATCGCATTCTCTTGCTTTTTTTGAAAGCGTTGCCTATCCTTCCTTCATCCCCACAGATGTGGGGGTGTTTTTATTCACCTAAATGGAGTAATCGCTCTATGTAGGTTTCCCCACATCCGTGGGGGTGTTTCCAGAGTAAAGTCTGTTTTGAAAAACAGACTGCTCTTTTCCCCACATCCGTGGGGGTGTTTCCATTTACTCAAAGAGAGTGTCCTTTTCCGTAGATATTCCCCACATCCGTGGGGGGTGTTTTCAGTATGATGGGCTCTTTCAAAGAGTATCTCCCCCTTCCCCACATTCGTGGGGCGTAAGCCCGGCATCTGACCATGCCGGGCTTTTTATGCCCCCTGAGCTTCCCTCCTCGCCCTTGCCCGTTCCTTCCTTGCGGCTTCTTCGGCGCGGCTGTCGCGCAGGGGATCGCTCTCCTTCCATGTCTTGATCAGTCCTTCCACCGCGTCCCGGTCAAAGACGATGGCGTACTTGCTGGCGATCTCCTTACCCGTCCACACCATGCGGCTACTGGCAAGCGGCTCTCCGCAGACTCTTGCCAGCACATCGGGACAGTGCGGGTCAGGAGCGTTATATCTCTCACATATCACATACTTTTCCCCGTCGGCATGGCCGGGCGTTACGTCTACGATACTGAGCCGCGCGGAGTGCTTGCCGTGGGGATGTAGCGTCCTGAAAAGTGCCTTCACTTCGCAGGCGCGGATGTGCTGGGCAGGGTCATAGTAGCGGGCTTCCGTCGCTTCGGGTTCAGCCATCTTCTTTGCAGTGCCAACCTCGCGCTGGAAGACGGCCTTGAAGCCATCCAAAAGATCGTTCTTGGAAGAGGAGGATACGAAGTCCTTCTTGGTAAGATCGTAGTACGTCCCGTCAAAGGCTTGAAAAAGCTTCGCCATAGCCGAGTTCGTATACTCGTCGTCTTCGAGGAAGTACCGCTTCGTCCCGCGCACGCTGCGCAGCTCGAAGCCAACCGCCTTGGCCACGGCCTTTTCATCGAGATACACGCGGCGGTGTCCGCCCTTTTCCCAGATGCGACCGAAGCGCAGGGCTACTTCTTCGAGGGAGATAGCATCTTCTTGTTCCTTTACAGCATCCGCAGCTTCAGCAGGTTCGGTATAAAATTCCGCTTCGTCTTCGCATACAGCAGCCGAAGGAGTGAAGGTACTTTGAGGATCGTACTTGCGATAGGCTGGCAGGGAAGCCTTTATAAAACCAACCTCAAGCATACGCGAACGCAATATCCTGATTTCATTATTTAACTTTGCACACTCTTCTTGAGAACGACACTTTTGGGCGCGAGCAAGAATGTTCTGATGCTCTTCGAGCAGTTCAGGATGTTCGGCACACAAGGCTTCGTCGAGGCGGGGCTTACGTGATCTCAGCATGGGGATTCTCCTTACTCTTCTGACTCATCATTCATTCTTTCAACGATTGCAGCCCGAAGATGTTCCGCAACCAGATTCTTTTCTTCTACGGAAAGCGGAAGGGTAGCATGGGCTTCATCATCACAATCTTGGTACACTTCATCCAACGTATCGATGTACTTCCGCATAGCTTCTTCATTATCAACAAGAGCCTTTCTTTCTTCATCAGAAAGACTGTTGAAGGTGTTTTCAAAAATACTTTCTTCAAAGTATTCCAAGTTGCTCATTCCAACAGTTCCACTTCCGAAGTTCACGGTAAAGGTCTTTTCTGCGTTCATAAGTATCTCCTTTGTTGAAAATATGATGCACTACTTTTTTGAAAAATGCAATTGCTTTTTTCAAGTTTGAGTATTTTGGCAGCCCGATGACTCATCGCCACCTTTGTTCCACCGTGCCCCACCGAATTTTTCCTCTGGAGTTGTAAACCTGCCTTTTCAAACAGGACTCCCAGAGGGCTTTCACCAAGTGAAAGAAGCCCTCTGGGAGTCCTGCTTAAAAGGCGTGTCAACGCCAGAAGAAAGGAAGAGATTCTGAAAAAACGGGCCTGCTTCCGTGCCGGAACGACCGCAGGGAGTGAGGGCGCGGAAGTTGCGCGAACTCGCGCAACCCTTTCCTTTTCCTCTTCTGCTCTCAAAGGTCGGGGCTGCTTCCGTGACAGAGTGAGCGGAGAGCCCCACGGGGGCCCGAAGAGAAAGATGGCGCGGAAGATGCGCCATCAGGCGCACCCTTCCTTATGGCCAGTCTTAGGAGTTGCGCCCTAGCGACGGAGGCTCTGCCCCGCGATGGGGGAGAGGGTACGATCCAAATTCAGGGCCTCCTTTCCATACTCTTGCGCGCTTAGATGAAGAAATACGACAAAATGGCTCACTGCTACCGAGTTGAATGAGCTTCCTCTTGAACGGCGCACCGCATCCACTCCCCCAAACAGGCATAGCCGTGTACTCCAGATAATCAATTTTCTCTCTATGGCTCAGTAATGCCACCAAGAATACATACTTGGCCGTCGTCCTCACCACCTCATAAAAATCAACATTGACATGCGTATCCCCCCACAAACTTACCAGAATATCACCTTTTTTCATCCAAAATCCTTACGATTAATTTTCTACTTATTGACCCAAAAGAGATGTTCGTCGAGGGCACAGGAGGAACCGTGGGCCGATTCCGCATCTTTGCGGAATCGGCCATCATTTCCTTTTCCCCCAGAAAGCAAACTCTCCTTATGCTACTACCTCTGTAACATCATATTCTTTCCGGATTGTAAGTTCCCACACGCTGACTTCCCCCGTATCCCTGTTAAGCACGGCGATACGATTTTCATCTTCTTCATTCAAATTATATGACTCAGCGAAATCCTGAACTGCATAACGTGCATCTTTCCATTGTCCTGCGTGTTGCCAATTTTCTTCCCAATTAAATCCAGGTAACTGGATTACACTTTCAAAAATACAATAAAAAGCATATGAGACTACGGTCATATTATCACCTATTTATATGGTAACTGTACTCACAGCGTCGATGTATTTGCCTCAATACCACATAGTTGATATTGAACCCACCATTTTTTGTAGCAATGCAAACATATATATAATATTTCTAGATATTCAACAGAATCATACTGATATGTTTTCATATTTATATCTATTCCTTGACAAAAAGGACACTCATGCTCAGAAAAATCTTTATACTCATCAAGTGATTTCATATAGTTGACTCCTCAAGGAGAACCCTGTATTTCCGATATACAGAAATACAGGGTTATATAAATACAGTATTACAGATTTACGGGTAATTCTATTGGCGCAAACATCCTCAGCCAATGCCCCGCGATGACATAACCGATATGTCGGGGCTCACCGTCGGCCCCGTTTTCAACATACATTTTTGCGATTCTGCTCCCGCTGCTTCCAACCTTCTCCCGCAGCTCCCTGACAGTTCTCGCGTAGAAATAGTTTCCAAACTGATCTAGATACAACATCAACTTGCCGTTCATGGCTTCTCCCAAAGAAAAAGGCGATCCGTCTCCGAATCGCCTTCAATGATATATAAATAATAAAAAGAACCTATTGCACAATCTCTCCCTTTTCCCACAGTTCGTTGCAGTTGACGGAATGAATACGTTAGAACACACCTCCTACTTAAACGAGAGGGGAAGCTGGATAAAAAAGCCCACAAGATATGTGGGCCTTTTTAAAATTAAATGTTTATAAAATTGTTTTTAGTGAACAGCTTTCCGATAACTCTCCAAAATATCCTTTGTAAGTTGCGTATAGTCTATTCCACGTTCTGTAAACCATGATACAATTTCTTTAGGGAGAAATATAGGAACCAATTTTCCTTCATCAATATCACGGGCAGCTTGAAATTTTTCATGTAAATTATTACCGGGAAGTTCAGAAACACGATGTGCCCTCTGAGCATCTTCTTCGCTAAAAACAGTATTTTTATCATTATTACTGACGTGCATAAATAGAAACCTCCTTTTTTTCAGCTTTTCGAGATGAAATGATACGAATTTTTTCTTGCTTATCTACATGAATTGTAACAAGTAAACTCATATTTTCAGAAAGTCCAAAAGCTGCATACCGCATTTCATCCATGTCAGAATGCTTTTTGTCCCAAATAATGACCAAGGAAGGATCAAAAAAAGTTTTTGCAGCCGTCGTGAAGTCGATGCCATGTTTTTTGATATTAATTGCTTCTTTATCTTCATCCCATACAAAAATATATCCACGCAGGGATATTTCTTTGTCCATAACCACTTCCTCCGCTATTGCCTTATTCTATTTGGCTTTTTGCAAAAACACAATGCACTATCTTTCCCTCGTTATTCCCATTTGGCAGCCCAGCGACTCACCATCGCCTTTGATCCGCCCACTCCCCCGGAGCTTTTTCCTCTGGAGTTGAAAACTGCCTTTTAAGCAGTTCCCCCCAGATGGCTTTCACAAGTGAAAGAAGCCATCTGGGGGGAACTGATAAAGGCGTTTCAACGCCAGAAAAAAAGGAAGAGATTCTGAAAAAACGGGCCTGCTTCCGTGCCGGAACGACCGCAGGGAGTGAGGGCGCGGAAGTTGCGCGAACTCGCGCAACCCTTTCCTTTTCCTCTTCTGCTCTCAAAGGTCGGGGCTGCTTCCGTGACAGAGTGACCGGAACGACAAGCGACGCGGAAGCGAGTACGGCCAGCAAAAAGCTGGCCGCACGGAGCTGCACAAGGAGTGCAGGAGTGGAGGGAGCGATGGCGCGGAAGATGCGCCGACAGGCGCACCCTCATTCTTTTCTCTTCCTTGTAAAAGCAGAAACCTGTATTTCTATTTATATAGAAATACATGCTTACATAAAAACATATTTACAGTTACTAATTTCTTTGCTCCTGACGGCGATAAGTGCCGGAAATCAGAGTTTCCTCGATGCTCTTCAGCTCCGCAAGTTTCACTTCCGATGCCAGTTTTGTATATCTCCGGGTCATCTCCAGTTGGGAATGTCCCGCCAGCTCTCCAATAATCTGCATAGAAACCCCGTTCATCGCAAGCCAAGAGCAAAAAGTGTGGCGCAACGTATGGAACGTCACTTTATGAACACTGTCCCGCACATTATCGTTGAACCCCATATCGGTGACGGTCCTTGAAAATTCATAAGAAAAACGTTTGGGATTAACTGGATTGCCGTTCACCGTGAAGAAAAGTAGTCGAGTGGATGATTCACACTGCTGAACGCGCTTTTTCAACAGCGGTGCAAGTCCTTCCGGGAAATAAGCCACGCGGTCCCCCGTTTTACCCTCCCGGATATGAATGACATAGGCCATGAAGTCTATATCGTCCGAGTGCAGCCCCAAAATTTCCGCCAACCGCATTCCCGTATGCAGCCCAATGCTGGCCGCGTCGTGCATATCGCATGAAACAAGCTGGAGGTCTTCCAAGAGACGTTCAGCTTCTCTTGGTGTGAGGTATTTTTCCCGTTTTCTGTCAGCCCCGCTCGGGACATGGAATCGACTTGCCGGATTTACCACTGCCGGAGCCATGTTCCACTCCAGAGCCTTGGCTATGATCCTTCGTAGATGGGCAAGAATGAGTCTGACGCTTCCTGGCGTAAGCGGAGTTCCAAATCTGCTGATCCGGGCCAAAAGTCTTCCCTTGAACTCTTCAATCTCTTGAGGCGTGATGCTGGCGATTGCACGAGTGCCAAACTCCTTTTCCAGATAGTTTTCGTATATCCTTACAACTTCATTGGCCCGCTTCAGATTAGGTAGCCATCCCTTCCGATACGCACGCCATGCCTGAGAAAGAGTCAGTGCGGGTATCCCAGAGGGGACAGAAAGTTCAGGGTGACGTATCTCTCTAATACGTTCCCCTCTGATTTTAATGGCATCTTCAACAGTATACCCCTCGGAAACCCACCCTACCTTCTCATAAGTCATCTGGCCGTTTGCTTTTTGAAAGCAAATATCGTAACAGAGATCTCGTTCTCCATTCGGTAGAATTCGATTTTTTCCAAATCGGTAGTACACGCCTGTAAAGTCAGTCTTGATACGCTGTATAGGCACAAAAAACTCCGGTTTAATCGGTTGTCATAGGAAAGCGTATCTGATACTGTCCCGGCATACAACACGGGAAACATAAATTTTTCTTCCAAGCAACCCCTCTGAAAAGTCTCATTCCTGCCGATTATACCTTATCTGGAGAAAGGTTCCCTCTCCCCTCCCCAAACCCCACCCCTCTCTCTCCCAAGACTTTTGCGTTTATCGAATCCTTGTTCGCGGCCTTGCTTCGGTGCGGGCCGCCTTTGCGGTAAGGCGCATTACGCAGTGGGAAAGCGTTGTCCGGGGAAAGCGGGCCTGCGGTTGCCCTGCCCCTCTTAGGAAAACAGCCATGAGCACACCCTTTGCCAGAGGCCCCCTTCTGATCCTTCTGGGAGCCCTGTGTTTCAGCACCACGGGGACCGTCCAGGCCCTGTCCCCGGAAGGGGCGACGCCCTACGTCATCGGCGCGCTGCGTATGCTCGTCGGCGGCCTGGCCCTGCTCCTCTGGTGCGCGTTCCGGGGGGAGCTGCCCCGGTTCTGGCGCTGGCCCATGCGCTGCGTCGTGCCTTCCACCCTCGCCCTGCTCGGCTTCCAATTCTTCTTTTTCCGGGGCGTGCTCGAAGCCGGGGTCGCCGTGGGCACCGTGGTCGCCATTGGCTTCTCGCCCATCGTCGTGGCCCTGCTCGGGTTGATCTTCCTGCGCGAAAAGCCCGCCAAGGCATGGTATCCCGCCACCGGGCTCGCCCTGATCGGTCTGATCCTGCTCAACGCCGACGCCGTGGGCGGGGCCAGCTTCGCGGGCATGGCCTTCCCCCTGCTCGCGGGGTTCTCCTACGCCTGCTATTTCGTGTTCAGCAAGCCGCTGGCCCAGAACGCCGCGCCCGGATCCGTCATGATGGTCCTGTGCCTCCTGAGCGGGCTGTGTATGCTGCCCGTCTTCTGGATCTACCCGGCGGCGTGGCTGGCGACGCCCGTGGGCGCGCTCGTGGCCCTGCATCTCGGGGTCGTGACCACGGCCATCGCCTTTTCCCTCACCCTCGCCGGGCTCAAGGTGACGCCCGCCGCCACCGCCTCGACCCTCAGCCTCGCGGAGCCCCTCTCCGCAGCCTGCCTCGGGATCTTCTTTCTCCATGAACCGTTGTCCCTGTCCGCCGCCGTGGGGATCGCCCTCATCTTCGGCAGCGTCCTCATCCTCGTGGCCTGCCCGTCCGGACAGCCTCCCCGTGAGAGCGCCGCGCGGCTCCGTCCGCAAGGCCGATGAGCCCCTTTTGCCGTGGCGCGGGCGGGTCCCCACGGCAGGGTCGCCCTGATCCCATTTGCCTGGGCATGGGATGCCCCATGCCGCCGGGCCCGCCCGGGACAGGCACACGCGGTGCACCCCGGTGCCCTCAAACGTTTCTCCCCCACACCGACCGGGAAGGCCCCCCGCCCGGTTGCGCGGGCACCCCGTAGAGCAAGCCTCACAGCCCGCAGCGTTTTTTCCATCGTTTCCCATGTCGAGAGGCCGTCCTTAACCGTATGCCGGGACGGGACGCGCCACGGCTCCACGTACCCTCCGGCTCGCGGCGCACAGGGCCGCGCAAGAACACCCTGAAAGGCCCCGGCTTACATGCCCTAAGCCGTGACTCCGAACTGGCCTGAGCGTTCCGCGCCAGCCCGCCACAAAGACGCCCCTCCATCGTCCGCGCAGGCGGACCCGCCGCGGCACGGCGCCCCGCGCGCCAAAAACCGATTGACGGTGCGCGGGGCGTGGTATAAAACTGACCGGTCAGTTCAATTTCTCCCATAACATGTGAAAATAGTGGCAGTTCAGGGAACCATGCACCACGCGGGAGCCTCTCATGACGACAGACGAAAATCTTTCCATGACCCCGGACAACGACAAGGCTCCGCAGCGGCGCAAACGCCCCCGCAAGGGCCCGATCGTCGGCATCCTGCTTTTGCTGTTCCTGCTCGCGGGGATAGGCGCGGGCGCGTGGTGGTATCTGTTTCTGCGTTTTGAGGAAAGCACGGACGACGCCTATGTCGCCGGCAATGTGCTGCGCATCATGCCGCAGGTGAGCGGCAAGGTCGTCGCCGTGGATGTGGACGACAACGACATGGTCGCCGCCGGGCAGACGCTCGTGCGCCTTGATCCCGTGGACGCCCGCCTTGCCTATGAGCGCTCCCTCGTGGCGCTGGCTTCCGCCGTGCGCGACAACTGCCGCCTTCAGGCTCAGCTCCGGGAAACCGAGGCCGCCATCCGGATGCGCCGGGTGGATCTGCGCCAGAAAGCCGACAACCTGACCCGGCGCGAGGCGCTGGGCAAGGCCAAAGCCATTGGCGCGGAAGAATTGAAGCACGCCCGCGACGACCGCGAGAATGCCGCCGTGGCGCTCGCCGCCGCCGAAGAGGAACGCAACGCGCTTGCCGCCGTGCTGCTGGATACCGGGCTCGCCGAGCAGCCCGCCGTGCGCCAGGCCGCCGCCAACGTGCGCGACTGCTGGCTCGCGCTCCAGCGCACCACCGTCCTGAGCCCCGCCGCCGGGCAGATCGCCAAACGCGGCGTGCAGGCTGGCGAAGTCGTATCGCCCGGCACCCCGCTCATGACCGTGATCCCCCTGCACCGCCTGTGGATCGACGCCAATTTCAAGGAAGTCCAGCTCCACAAGATGCGCATCGGCCAGCCCGCCGTGATCCGCGTGGACATGTACGGCGGCGACGTCACCTATCATGGCCGCGTGACCGGCTTCTCCGCCGGGACGGGCAGCGCCTTCTCCCTCCTGCCGCCCCAGAACGCCACCGGCAACTGGATCAAGATCGTCCAGCGCGTGCCCGTGCGCATTGAAATCGACCCCGCCAACCTCAGGGAACACCCCCTGCTGGTGGGCCTGTCCGCCGTGGTGAAGGTCGACACGTCCGATACATCGGGGCGGCTCCTCGCCGCCTCGGCCCGCACCGAACCCGTGCCCGGCGATCTCGTCTCGCAGGCCCCCGCCGTCGATTTCGCCCCCGTCGAGGCGACCATCTCCGGCATCATCCGGGACAACGCCCTGCCCGGCGTCTGCCCCGTCCAGGGCAAGCCATGAGCGGACGCGCCCAGCCCCTGCCGCCGCTTCAGGGCGGGATGCTCGTCATCGCCACCATCGGGATTTCGGTAGTCACGGCCATGACCGTGCTCGACTCCACCATCGCCAACGTCGCCCTGCCCACCATCGCGGGCAACCTCGGCGTGGCGTCTTCGCAGGGGACGTGGGTCATCACCTTCTTCGGGGTCGCCAACGCCATCGCCATCCCGCTCACCGGCTGGCTCGCCCGGCGCATGGGCGAGGTGCGGCTGTATTTCTGGTCCACGTTCCTGTTCGTCGTGGCCTCGTTCCTGTGCGGCATATCCAGCAGCCTCGGGATGCTCATCATCTGCCGCATTTTGCAGGGGGCCGCCGCCGGGCCGCTCATCCCGCTTTCCCAAAGCCTCCTGCTGGCCTGCTATCCCCGCGAGAAACGCGGCATCGCCCTTTCCCTGTGGTCCATGACCATCGTGCTCGCGCCCATCCTCGGGCCGATCCTCGGCGGGTATATCTGCGACAACTATACGTGGAACTGGATCTTTTTCGTCAACGTACCCGTGGGGGCCGTATGCCTCGTCGCGCTGCGCATCCCCATGGCCGGGCGCGAGACGGCCACCGCCAAGAACCCCATCGACACCGTGGGGCTGATCCTCCTCATCATCGGCGTGGGCTGCCTCCAGCTCATGCTCGACGAGGGCAAGGACAAGGACTGGTTCGCCTCCGGCTACATCGTGATCCTCGGCGTCCTCACGGTCGTGGGGCTGGTGCTCCTTGTGGCGTGGGAGCTCACCGAAGAGCATCCCGTGGTCGACCTCTCGTTGTTCCGGCACCGTAACTTCACCGTGGGCACAATCTGCATCAGCCTCGGGTTCCTGTTTTATTTCGCCGGGGTGGTCATGATGCCCATGATGCTCCAGACGCGGCTCGGCTACACCTCCATGTGGGCCGGGCTCTCCCTCGCGCCCATCGGGATTTTCCCGGTCTTCCTCTCGCCGCTCATCGGGCGGTTCGCGCAGCGCATCGACATGCGGGTCATCGTCACCATGAGCTTTCTGGTTTTCTCGGCGGCCTTCTACCTGCGCACCCTGTTCTCGCCGGACGTCGATTTCGCCTTCGTCCTCTGGCCGCAGGTCGTACAGGGGATCGGCGTGGCCATGTTCTTCATGCCGCTTACGAGCATCATCATTTCGGGGCTCGACGCCAAGGACATCGCCAACGCCTCCAGCCTCTCCAACTGCACCCGCGTGCTGGCGGGCTCCATCGGGTCGTCCCTCGCCACCACCATGTGGGAACGGCAGGAAGCCCTGCACCACGTCCGGCTCACCGAGTCCATCAACCCGTTCAACCCGGCGGCGCAGCACGGGCTCAACCAGCTCACGCAGATGGGCCTCTCGCCGGAACAGGCCAAGGTCTGGGTCGCCAACGAAATCACGCGGCAAGGGTTCCTGCTCGGGTTCAACGAGCTGTTCTGGCTGGCGTCCATAGCCTTCATCGGGCTGGCCGGGCTGGTCTGGCTGTCCACACCCATCAACAAGAAAATCCGGTAGGCGGACGCATGGCACAACAAACGAAATGCCGGAAAAAGACGGAAGCGCGCCGGGAGGCCATCCTTGACGCCGCACTGGAAGAATTCGCCGCAAAGGGGTACGCCGGAGCGCGTATGGAAGACATCGCCCGGCGGGCCGGGGTAGCCAAGGGCACGCTGTATCTGCATTTCGGGGATAAGGAGGGGCTGTTCAACGGCCTCGCGGAGTCTGCGTTCGCGCCCATGCACGCGCTGGCCAAGGAGATCCTCGACGACAAGACGCCGACCCTGCGCGAAAGGCTGCTCCGTTTCTGCGGGCCGATGCTGGATGAACAAGGCTGCTCAAGGACGGCGCGGATCATCAGGCTGGTGTGGGCCGAAGGGCTGCACAACCCCAAGCTCGTCGCGCCGTTCTACCACGGGCTCGTCGCCCCGATCCTCGAGCTGCACCGGGAGAACCTGCGCCTCGCCGCGCATGAGCACCCGCACCCGGCGCTCCAGCGGTTCCCGCAGCTTCTCGTCTCGCCGATCATGCAGGGGCTGCTCTGGCAAGGGATGTTCAAGGACAAGGCCCCGCTCGACGTGAAGGAACTGTATATCGCCTATCTCGACATTATCCTGCCGGAAAAATAAGGGATTTATGTATAAGGCAGGCAACCGCGCCTCCCGAAGCCCCGGGAGGGTGCCGCAAGCGGGTTCCTGCGGAAACTTGGGTTTTTCACGCCGGAAACGCGGTAGGGCTTCCCTGAAAACGTCCTTTTTTTCGCCTCTGACAGATTTGAAAGCCAACAAATTGTAGATCTCTAACAGACTATCATGTATTTATAAACAGGTATTTCTCATTACGAGGGGTGGCTACGCTTTTCTCCGATTGCGCCGGAAGTCTTTCGCGGAATAGACAGCGGCCCCTCCCTTCTCCCCTTTTGTGAGCGCCTTTGGCTCCAAATCCCGCCTCGTCCAGAAACGGGGATGGATTTGTTTTTATAATTCTACTGTGTTATAATTTTTTTGATTACGAATGCGCGGCACTCGGTTGCAGCGGATCGCGCATATGCCGGGCACTGGGGGGAAGGATTTCGCAGCTACTTTCCGTGGTATAAAATTGACATAATTTAAAAGATTATGCGATAAAATAGTGCCCTCCCCGCCTGTTGGCGGAGCGCAGGCACAGGCGGGCTCCGCCCGGCCCCGTATCCCAAACGGATGCCGGACAGAGTCTCCGTGCGGAACGGAGAACCGATCGCCCAAAAAACGGGGAACACGCCACAGGATTGCGGAGAAAAAACAAAATACAGCACGCCAGCCTCTCCCCCGCATGATTGCTCCCGTGCCCGCTCTCCCCGCCCGCTTCTCCCCGGCATTCGCCGCTGTGGTATCCCCAGCGGGGAAGGGGCCTTCCCCGCAATTTTATAGCCATTCCATATGATTATGTGCAGATATCTTGCCCGCACCGGTCCTTTGTTCCGAAAACCGCGGCATCCGGAGGCGTTCCCCTCAGGCCCTGGGCCGCTTTCACGTCCATCCCCCACTTCGCCATAAAGCGGGGCAATTTATCATAATAAAGCGTTATTCCTCCCCAAACACTGATTGCAACGGGCCGAAATATCCTTTAGAAAAGGACAGGCCGCACCTCAGGAAAAGCGGCCAACCCCATCCGGCTGTCCGGTCCCGACGCCGCGTATCGAGCGGTTTCGGGAACTGACGCTACCCGCCGCCAGTTCCGCCGCACGGCTTTATCCCGGCTCCTCCGGGGTTCCCACCGCTCCGTCGTTTTCCCGATTTGGTTGTTGGGGAACTTCCCGACGTTAAGGCCTGAGGAACGCTTTTTCCTCCTTGAAAACGAGAGCATCACATTGAAGCGTCCCGCGAGCCCCGCCGAAAACGGCGCAGGGGCCGCGGGTTGCCCCCCGAGAGAGTTTCCCTTGAGAATCACGATACCGTCTTTTTCTTCACTCCGGCCCGTTCTTCTGGCTGGGTTCCTCCTCGCGCTGCTGTTCGCGGGGTTCCCGCCCCGCAGCGGAGCCGAGGAAATCCTCCGCATCGGCGTGGAAGACGATTATGCGCCCTTCTCCTTTCCCGCCGAGGGCACGCAGGCCGGATTCGACCCGGAGATCGCTGAGGCGTTGTGCAAGGCCATGCGCCGTTCCTGCACGGTCGAACCCCTTGCTTTCGGCACGCTGCTCGAAAAAATGCGCCGGGGCGAGCTGGCCATGATCGTTGCCGGGCTTGCCAAAAACGAACAACGGCTGGCGTATATGGATTTCACCAACAGCTACTACCACTCCCGTTCCATCTATCTGGGGCTTCCGGGCAGCGTGGCCGTCAGCGCCGAAGGCCTGAAAGGGAAACGCGTTGGCGTCCAGGATCATACGCAGCAGGAGATCTTCCTCCGGAGTCACTGGGTCAACGTGGCTGAAATCATCCGTTTTCCTACCTATGGGCAACTGATCGACGCCTTCTGCGCCGGACAGCTGGACGCCATCCTCGTGGACGGGCTGTCCGGGTACGAATTCCTCCAGAGCGAGCGCGGGCAGCCTTTCGCCATACTGGATGATCCCCTCCCGCCCGACGAAGACCTCGCCTATGCCCACATCGGCGTCCGGAAAAACAATTCCGAACTGATCGAGGCGATCAACGAAGCCATCGTCCATATCAAACTGAACGGCGAGTACGACCGCATCGTACGCAAATATTTCCCCTTCAGCATTTATTGAGCGCGTTCATGTACTGCAAGCCTTCCCGAAACGCGGAGCCGAAGCGGAAACGACAACTCGGCATCAACCTTTTCCCCGTGCTCGTCTCAGTGCCCCTGCTGGCGCTGCTGGCCTTCGTCTCTTTTATCTTCACCAATGACCTTCAACGGATCAAAAATCTGGCGCTCTCCACCAGCAACAGCCATCTGCCGCAGATCCTTGCCAAGCAGCAGATGCTCCTCAACGTCGAAAACATGCGCCGCAACATCGCGCTGGTGTACAGCGCGTCCGACCCCACCATCAGCCGGAACGCGGGCATCACCGCCCAAGCCCTGATCGCGGAATCGGTCTTTGAGGAGACGTCGGTGGACTTCTCCAGCAAAATGGATGAGATCAGGCCGCAACTCCTCCGTCTCATTGAGCTGAGGCAGCAGAGCTATCTGGCCGAGGATCGGCTCCATCATGCGGAAATCTTTTTTTCGAACGTGCTCGGGCGGCTGCTTATGCGGGCGGGGATGGAATACAGCTATCCCCTCAGGCACAGTGCGCGGCACCTGGACAAGGATTTCTCCAGAAACACGGCCAACAAGCAGGGCCTGCAGGAAAGCCTGCGCCCGCTGATGGACATGTGCGCCAAGGCGGAACAGGCCGACCCCCCTGAACGGACGCTGCTCAAGGACTGCGGGGAATTCCGGACGAACTGGGACGGCATCGTGTCCAATTGGACGCAGCTCGCGAGAGGCCACGTGGAAGCCAAACAGCTCTGGAACACCCTCGACGGCAAACTGCGCGAGCTCAGCGACGCCGTTTCGACCCACGAGGCCGAATGGATTTACCGGAGCATGTCCCACATCAACGAGGAAGTTTCACGCATCAAGGAACTGTTCCCGATCATGGGGACCGCGTTGCTCGCGGGGCTGCTGGCCACGCTGCTGCTCATCCACCTTCAGATCCTCCGCCCCCTGTCCCTGCTCTCTCAGGCGCTGCGGACCATCCGTTCCGGGCACTCCATCTCGGAACTTCCCCGGGTACGCATCCGGGAATTGCAGGACGTACTCGACGTTTTGCCCGACATCAGCCGCCATATGGACGAACTGAACACCCGTTCCGGCCAGCTCGCGCAGGAACGGGACCAGTATGCTGACCTCAGCTTCCGGGATGCGCTGACCGGCGTATACAACCGCCGGGCGCTTGAGGAAACGATGGAGCGCATCCCGGCGCGCACGCCGCTCGCCCTGCTGATGCTCGACCTCGACTTCTTCAAGAACTACAATGACCGGTTCGGGCATCAGGCCGGGGACGCCGCCCTGAAAGCCGTGGCGCAGGCCACGCAAAAAGCGCTCCTGCGGGATTCGGACAGGATATTCCGGTACGGCGGCGAAGAATTCACCATCATTCTGGCCGGGGCCGGACAGTATTCGGCCATGACCGTGGCACAGCGCATCTTGGAAGAAGTGGCCGCACTGGACCTTGTCCATCCCGATTCCCGGACGGGCAAGCTGACGGTCAGCATCGGCATTGCGCACCGCTCGTTCGGGGAAGATGCGGACATCTGCGAAGTGCTGACCCATGCGGATCAGGCGCTGTATGAAGCCAAGACGTCCGGCAGAAACCGGATCGTCCTTTTCGAGGGATAAGCCCCTTCCGACCAGGCCCCGCCTTCAGGCGTGCTCCGGAACGGCGGAGCTATTGGGCGTCAAAATCGGCCCCGCCCGTGCGCACGGTTTCGGAAGGCTCCATCGCTTCCTTGAGGTCTTTGGACACCTTGAGCTTGATCGTCTTGCGCGGGGGAATGGGCACCGGCTGCCCCGTGTGGGGATTGCGCCCCAGACGGGCCGCGGTTTCCGTCACGGCCAGCGTCCCGATGCCCGGCAGGATCACCGACGTATCTTCAAGCAATTGCCGCCGGACGTACCGCATAACCACGAGCATAACCCGTTCGGCTTCCACAGGGCTCACTTCCAGAGCCTTCGCTATGTGTTGGACAAGATCTTTTTTGGTCGATTTGGAAGCCATTCGCAGCAGCACCTTCTGTCTTGAATCGTTGGGGAGAGAAAGAGTTTTTCTTTCTCTCTTTCTATAGGCGAAAGGAATGTCCGATCAGATTATCCGATCAAAATGGACGATCAAGTTATCCCTTCACGAGAGTCTACACTGTTTTTACAGCCTTTTTTTCCTGTCAGAATGTCCGGGACATCGCCAATAAGACTGTCCGGCGTGTGCGGCCATTCTGTCCTGCCTCACAGGCCGCTCACAACATCCTCGGACGGATTGGGTGTCCAGCATGTCCGGACATCCTGCCCTGACACGCTGTCCGGGCCTTCCGGACGGGCTGCCTGCCCATGCGCAACCGCACGCATCCCGGACGGGCACATTATCCGCCCAAAATGTCCATGCTGCGTATCCTTACAGAATGGACACACAGAATAGCCCTACTGCCCCGCTCCGACGGCGTCCTGGAGCATATAGCTGATCTGCATCCGGCAGGCCTTCTGCACCAGCGGGTTTTCCAACCCCCCGCGCGAACGCAGGACGGCGGGAACCTTCTCCAGGATCTGTGCGGCAAACGGGCCGTCGGGTTCATCGAGCATCTGACGGAACATCGCTTCGACCTCTTTTTCAAGGGCAAGGGCGGCCTCTTCTTCGAGCAGCCTCCGCTCGGCCTCCAATGCCTCGCGTTCCCGGCGCACGGCCTCTTCGCGTTCCCGGCGGCGTAATTCCGCCGGGGAAACATACCCCGTGGGGATACGGTAGGTCCCGTCCTTGGACAGGCAGCGAAAGACCCAATCCACCGGACGCGAAACGGGCTGGCCCTTGCTGTCCACCATCTGGCCGTGTTCCAGCTCGTACTCCGCATACCGGAGGGCGTCCGTGAGGGAACCGGGGTCAATGTTCTGCACGGCGAGGAGCTCTTTGATCCGGCGCAGGTGCTTGGCGGTGAAACCGACCTCCATCAGCCTCGGGCACAGCTCGGGCAGCGCCCTCTCCAGCTCATCCGCCGGAGAAGCCGACACGGAAGGGGAAGCGGCACGCGGCGCGCCGAGTGCCTCCTTTTCATCCATAAGAAGCCTGATACGCATCCCGCGCCGATGGACCGTTTTCTCGCACACGCCCGTTTCCGCCCATGTAGCGATGATCCGACGGCAGGTGCGCGCATCGATACCGATGGTCTCCTCAATGATGGGGAGGGTCAGGTCGATGGTTTCTTTCTTGCCGATCCCGTAAAGCCACTTGAAGAGCTTCGTCGGATTGGCCCCATGCACTGGAGCCAGAGGCCTGAGGAGGCTGATCTGCCCTTCTCCGACCCTCTTGGGTTTGCACCGGGCCCCTGCCTGCACGTCAACTTTGGCTGTCCGGCGTGAGCGGCCATTCAGAGCGTCTGATGTGGGCGAACGCAATGTCATCGCAGCGGCCTGGACAGGTACGGCTTCTTCCTGATCATGCTTACGAGAGGCAGACGTCCCCTGCTCCGTGGAAGCCCCCGCCTCTTGTCTGTTCTCCACCGGTAGCTCTGGATTCCGCTCAGGCAGCTCTTCATGGTGAGAGGATCTTTTGTCAGGATATTCTGAGTGTCCATTCTGGACATCCACTTGATAAGGACGTTTCCGTCCATCGGGACGGGAAACAGCCGGAGATGCCTTTGAATGTCCATGTAGAGTGTCCACTATCGGCGTCCACGTAGAGGGCGCGCTCAGGGACTCAAGGCTTGAAGTTTCAGAATATTTTACCGTTGCTTCTCGTTGCGAAGGGGAGTGCTGAGACGCCTGAGCATCCACTTTGACAGCAAGATCAGGCTGTCCATTTTGCATGTCCTCAGCTTCTGTCTTCACAGAGACGCCAGATCGTGCCTCCGTGGCGAGCCCACTTGCAAGTCCGTTCTGATCGTCCACTTTGTCAGGACACTCAGGAGAATCAATTTGCGCGTCCACAGAGGAGGAGGAGGAGGAGGAGGAGGAGGAGGAGGAGGAGGAGGAGGAGGACATTTCAGACTGTCCATTCTGCACGTCCACACCATCCGCCTTATGCGAGAT
>MJGMD1__coassemble_1989_pt1 | contig 26676 bp, 18 predicted proteins | sample MJGMD1__metabat2_low_PE_007 | metagenome-assembled genome bin MJGMD1
GCCCTCTCCTCCCTTCCCCCACACCCCCATCCCTCCTCTCCCAAAGACTTTTGACGGGTGGGGAGGCCACGCAACGGGAGTTCGTTCCAATCTGAAGTTTTTTAAGGGGAGAGCGAAACAGGTCCCCTTTCCGGTTGCTCTGGAAACGGACAACCCATAGAAAAAAGCTCAGACCTCTGCCTTACCCCAACACGTTTCATCCCCCCATTCCTGCGGCAAGCCTCATGAGCGCGCCTCTCTGATCCGCTTTGCAAGAAAGTGCCATGAGTTGTGGGCAGGAGGACGATTGCTGTCGGCCTTCAGTCCATCGGAGAATACTAATTTAAAATTGAAATTTTAATTTGAATTAATGTCTAACTTCTTCTAAAGAAAGAAATACGGACTGGTTGGACAATGAGTGAAAGTGCTTCCGGTTGTGCGGCGAAGCGGGAGCGCGCCAGCCTTTACCGTGAAAAATACTCCTCCTGCGGCTATTCATAGGATACGGTCCGGCTTTCGTCCTTGCGGATCAAGGCGAAAAGGGCCTCTTGAAGCTCACGGCAAGGATGCGTTTGCATGATCATGGCGGCGGCATTCCCCCGGTTCTGGAAAGCCTGTCATCAAGGGCGAGCCTGCCAAGAATGGCTCGGGCATTCCGCATAAAGCGGCAAAGCTGCGCCCGCACCGCCTCTCGTGCCGCCTCAGAAGCTGTTGCGAAGAGTTTTTACACGTTCGCTTTCTGTACTGCCGATCTATTGCGTTCTTGTTGTTCGGTTATTCACCCGTTTCCCGCTTGCCATCGGAACCAAAACCATGTGAAATGGCGGCATCAGACATCTGAGCAGAACACGCTCGTTGCGCATTGTCGACATTAGAATACAATACGTTGATACTCTATACTTTTTTATTATCATTGGGTATCTGGTTAAAAAAAGACACGATGTTATACACAGAGATAAAGGCGCCGTTCCTTTTTCTGAGCCGTTTTCCGATGGCAGTAAAGAAGCGATGCAGTCGCTTATGGAGGTTTCCGCTGTCGGCGGCCGGCTCCCCCGCAAGGCAAGGAGATCCATGATGGAAAGAAGCGTATTTCTGGGGCTGGACATTGGTTCAACCACGGCCAAACTCGCGCTCGTCGCCGCGGACGGCAAACTGCTCGAGGCGCAATACCTGCGTCATGGAGCGGCCGTCCGGCAGACGCTTTCCACCATGCTCGACCAGCTGGCCCTCAAGTATCCCGGCATGGCGGTTTCGGCGGCGATCACCGGCTCCGCGTCCCTTGGGCTCTCGGAAACCCTCGGGCTGCCGTTCGTGCAGGAAGTCGTGGCCGCCTCCCGGGCCATCGCCGTGCTTGCCCCGCAAACCGATGTGGCCGTGGAACTCGGCGGCGAAGACGCCAAGATCCTCTACCTCAGCCAAGGTATGGATCTGCGCATGAACGAAGCCTGCGCGGGCGGCACCGGGGCGTTCATCGATCAGATGGCGGCGCTGCTCCACACCGACGCCTCCGGGCTGAACGAGCTTGCCGCGAACTACACGACCCTGTACCCCATCGCTTCCCGCTGCGGGGTATTCGCCAAGACCGACGTGGTCCCTCTGCTCAACGAGGGGGCCGCACGGGAAGACCTCGCCGCCTCCATCTTTCAGGCCGTGGTCGAACAGACCATCGGCGGGCTGGCCTGCGGGAATCCCATCCGGGGCAAGGTCGCCTTCCTCGGCGGGCCGCTGCACTTCCTGCCCGAACTCCGCAAACGCTTCATCGCCACGCTCAAGCTCGCGCCCGAAGAGGTGGTGCCGTTCCCGAACGCCCAATATATGGTCGCGCTCGGCACGGCCCTGAGCCTTGTGGATCTGCCCGGTGCGGCGCGCATGGCCGACATGGAGCCCGTCACGCTGGGCACGCTGGCCGAACGCGCCCGCGTGCGGGGCGATGCCGGGGATCGGACGGCCTCCCTCCCTCCGCTGTTCGACAACGAAGCCGACTACGATCTGTTCCGCGAACGCCACAACCGGGACGCCGCCCCGCGCAAGCCGCTGGAATCCGCGTCCGGCCCGCTCTTCCTCGGCGTGGACCTCGGCTCAACGACGGTCAAGGCCGTGCTTGCCGATGCCGACGGCGCTGTCCTGACTTCATGGTATGAACGCAATCAGGGCGATCCGCTGGCGGGGCTCCTGCCTTACCTTGCCGATCTCATCGACAGCCTGCCCGAAGGCGCGTGGATCCAGTCCAGCGTAGCCACGGGCTACGGCGCGCAGCTCGCGCAGGCCGCCCTCGGCTCGCTGTCCGCCGACGTGGAAACGGTGGCCCACCTGAAGGCCGCCTGCCGCCTCGTGCCCGATGCGACGTACGTCATCGACATCGGCGGCCAAGATATGAAGTGCCTCAAGGCGCGGGACGGCCTCATCGCGGGCGTGACCCTCAACGAAGCCTGCTCCGCCGGATGCGGGGCCTTCCTCGAAACATTCGCCCGCAGCCTCAACCTGAGCATGGAGGCGTTCGTGCGCGCCGCCCTGTTCGCCCGGCATCCCGTGGATCTGGGATCGCGCTGTACCGTGTTCATGAATTCCAAGGTCAAACAGGCGCAGAAGGAAGGCGCGGACATCGGCGACATCGCCGCCGGGCTGTGCTACGCCGTGGCCCGCAACGCGCTGTACAAAGTCCTGCGCCTGCGCACGCCCGCCGAACTTGGGGACCGCGTGCTGGTGCAGGGGGGCTCGTTTTTGAACGATGCCCTGCTGCGGGTCATGGAACGGCTCCTTGACCATCATGTGTGCCGCCCCGACATCGCCGGGCTCATGGGGGCCTACGGCGCGGCCCTGCTCGCCCGCAGCCGCACGCCCGACGGCGCGGTCCCCACGCCCCTGACGTCGGCTTCCCTGCGCTCCCTCGATATTTCCGCCAAAACCCTGCGCTGCAAGGGATGCGGCAACCACTGCCTGCTCACGGTCAACCGCTTTTCCAACGGCCGGAAACTCGTGTCCGGCAACCGCTGTGAACGCGGCGCTTCCGGCGGCGAAGCGGCCCGCCCGTCCATGCCCAACCTGTACGCATGGAAGGAACGCCGCCTGTTCGGATACGAACCGCTCCCGCAGGACGACGCCCCGCGCGGGCGCATCGGCATCCCCCGCGTGCTCAATATGTACGAGCATTACCCGTTCTGGTTCACGCTGTTCACGGAATTGGGCTACCGCGTGGAGCTGTCCCCGCCGTCGGGCAAGGAGCTTTTCGATCTCGGCCTGTCGTCCATGCCCTCGCAAACGGTCTGCTACCCCGCCAAGCTCGCGCACGGGCACATCGCCTCGCTCCTGCGCAAGGGGCTCAAGCGCATCTTTTTCCCCTGCCTGCCGCGCGAGCGCCGGGAGAGCAAAGACGCCGCGGACGGCTACAACTGTCCGGTGGTGGCCGGGTACCCGGAAGTCATCCGCCTGAATACGGACGAACTGCTGGAACAGGACTGCACCCTGTACACGCCGTTCGTGTCGCTGGAACATCCCGACACGCTCGTTGCCGCGCTGCATGACCTGTTCGGCATTCCGAAAAAGGAGCTCCGCGCAGCCGTACGCGTCGCCGCCCTCGAACAGGAAGCCTACCGCACCGAACTCCGGGCCGAAGGCGAACGGGTGCTCGCCGAACTGGAACGCACCGGCAAGCTCGGCATCGTGCTGTCCGGGCGGCCTTACCATGCCGATCCGGCGGTCCATCACGGTCTGCCCGAACTCGTCGCCTCCCTCGGCGCCGCCGTGCTCAGCGAGGACAGTGTGGCGCACCTCGGGCATCCCGCCGAACCGCTCCGGGTCGTGGACCAGTGGACCTATCATTCCCGTCTGTACCGGGCCACGGCGCTGGTGTGCACGCGCCCCAACCTCGAACTGGTGCAGCTGACCTCGTTCGGATGCGGCCTCGACGCCATCACCGCCGATCAGGTGTCGGAACTCCTCACCAGCGCCGGAAAGCTGCATACGCTCATCAAAATCGATGAGGGCGCGTCCCTCGGCGCGGCCCGCATCCGTATCCGCTCCCTGCTCGCCGCCGTGGAGGAGCGGCGCGAGACGCCGCCCACTCCCCGGCCCGCCGCTTCCGCCTTCCGTCCGGTGTTCACCAGGCCGATGCGCCAGACGCACACCATCCTTGCCCCGCAGATGTCCCCCCTGCACTTCGACATCATCGGCAAGGCCATTTCCAGCGCGGGCTACAATCTGGAAATCCTGCCCACGGTCAGCCGCGAGGCCATCGAAACCGGGCTCAACTACGTGCACAACGACGCCTGCTACCCCGCCATCGTGGTCATCGGGCAGCTTATCGACGCCCTGCAAAGCGGACGGTGCGATCCCAAGCGCACGGCCCTCATGCTGGCGCAGACCTGCGGCCCCTGCCGGGCGACCAACTACCCGGCGCTGCTCCGCAAGGCCCTGTGCGAGGCCGGGTTCGGGGATGTGCCCGTCCTGACCCTGAGCGGGGGTTCCCTGAACAGACAGCCCGGATTCGCCATCTCCGCGCGCCTGCTGCACCGGCTCATCCTGGGCTGCCTCTACGGGGACATGCTCCAGCGCGTCTCGCTGTCCACCCGCGCCCATGAGCGCAACGCCGGGGATACGGACGATCGGCTGGCCCACTGGATGAACCGCGTGAAGTTCAGCGCGGCGCGGGGCGACAGCTCGCTGTTCAAGTCGCACATGCGGAGCATCGTGCGGGATTTCTCGGCCATCCGTCAGGCCCACGCACCCTTGCCCCGCGTGGGCATCGTGGGCGAAATCCTGCTCAAGTACCATCCCGACGCCAACAATCAAGTCATCCGCCACATTATGGAAGAAGGCGGCGAGCCCGTCCTGACCGATCTCATGGACTTTTTCCTCTATTGCCTGCTCGATCCCGTCTATCTGTGGCGGCACATGGGCGGAAAGGCATTCCCCGCCTTCAGCAACTGGCTGCTCATCAAGCGCATCGAATCCCTGCGCGACGCCATGCGCCGGGCGCTCGAAGGCAGCCGGTTCCTCCCCGTTTCCCGGATTGCGGATCTGGCCCGCAGCGTGCGAGGCATCGTTTCCACGGGCAACCAGGCCGGGGAAGGCTGGCTGCTCACGGCGGAAATGCTGGAACTCATCGACCACGGGGTGGGCAACGTCCTGTGCCTCCAGCCGTTCGGCTGCCTGCCCAACCACATTACGGGCAAGGGCGTACTCAAGGAATTGAAGCGCATCCGGCCCCACGCCAACCTCATGGCGGTGGACTACGATCCCGGCAGCAGCGAGGCGAACCAGCTCAACCGGATCAAGCTGTTCATGACCGTGGCCCACAGCCGCATCCCGCAGGAGGCGCAGGGCGATCACGCGCCCGCCAGCCTCAACGAATCCGTCGCCCAGCTCGCCGGGCGTCTCCGCGACAACCTCAAGGGCAAGCTCGAAAACACCATCGGTGGAAGTGGCAACAGCGGCGACGAAGTGACGAACCTGGCGTGAGCGGGAATGAAGGCAGCATTGTGGAAGGGGGAGTTTTCTCCAGAAAGGTCCTCCCTTCCACAATGCTGCCCCCCATGCCCTGTAGCCCCAAAACCGCATTGCAAAGGGACACATCCGGTTGCGGCAGTACAATGCCGCAACCGGATGTGTCCCTTTTGTTGTCCTGAAATGGCCTGGGGCGGGCCGTCCAATCGTCCGGCTCCCCCTGGCAAACAGGCTTGCCCGGCGGGGTCGGATGCCCCCTCGGATATGGGCGAAGCCGGACGCGGCAAATAATCGCTCTAAAAATATTATTTTATTTAGTTCCGGAAGATTATATACTGTTTGTCTGAACAGCCAAACGCTCCCCTCTCAAGCCGGTCTTGTGAAATCCGCCAAAATCGCGTAAGGGTGCAGACGGCGTATGATTTTCAGGTTCGGAGGCACTCGACGAAACAGGCGGGCCGCAACCTTTCGGGGCGGACGCTTGTTTTTGATTATGCAGCGCAGGAGAACCAAATCCCCTTCTTAACCTTGATGTGAGCAAGCATGAGCACTGAAGACATCATCTCGGCTCGGCGCGACGCGGCTATCCAAAAATGGACCGAAGCCGTGTTCGCCATGTATCCTTTTGAGACCACCGGTTTCATTCGGACGCAACGCGATCAGTTCGCCAATCCCGTCGGCCACGCCACCCGCGCCGCCGGGGAACAGATCTACGACGCCGTCACGGGCCGGGATGTCGACATGGAGAAGGTGCACGCCTCTGTGGCGGCACTGATCCGTATCCGCGCGGTACAGGACCTCAAGCCCGAACAGGCCGTCGGCGTGCTGTACCTGTACAAGTCCGTGCTTCGTGAACTGCTCCTTGCGGACATGCTGGCCGCCGGGGATGTCCAGGGGTTCCTGGACATGGGGGATCGTTTGGACACGCTCTGCCTCATGGCCTTCAACCTGTACCTTGCGGATCGGGAGCAGGTCTACGCCGAGCGTGTGGCCCAACAGCGCAGGGAGGCGTCTCAGATCAGGCGCTGGGCGGCCAGACATGGCCTGGTGGAAAATCAGGACGGGGAATAGGCCCTGTTTCCTGTTTCCCTTTCGGAATCCTTTTTATTGTGGTTACGGATTTGGATATGTCAAACTTTAAGCCTGGAGTGAGGTAGGGAATGATAGTTTCACTCGTGGCAGTCCTGCTCATTGGAGCCATCGCCTGGTCGGGGGCGGTCGCCGGATTCCAGTCTCTGCTGGGTGTGGCGCTGCCTCTGTTGGCCGCGGTTGTCTTCGTCTGCGGGATCATCTGGCGCATCACCTGCTGGTGGGCGAAATCGCCCGTGCCCTTCGCCATCCCCACTACGGGTGGTCAAGAGCGTTCCTTGGACTGGATCAAGCCGAACCGCCTCGACACGCCCATGAGCAACGCCGCTGTCGTAGGCCGTATGATCCTCGAAGTGCTGTTGTTCCGTTCGCTGTTCCGCAACACCTCTGCGGAAGTCAGCTCCGTGGGGCCGCGCGTCACCTATTTCTCCTCCAAATGGCTGTGGGTCTTCGCGCTGACCTTCCACTACTGTTTCCTGGTCATCTTCATCCGGCACTTCCGGTTCTTCATCGAACCCGTTCCCGTCTGCCTGACGTGGCTCGAGTTCTTCGACGGCATCATGCAGGTCGGCGTGCCGCGCCTGTTCATGACCGACATGCTCATCGTGGTGGCTGTCCTGTTCCTCTTCGGCCGTCGCCTGGCGAACCCGAAAGTGCGCTACATCTCCCTCGCCAACGACTATTTCCCGCTGTTCCTCATCATGGGCATCATCGGCACCGGCATCTGTATGCGCTACTTCGACAAGGTCGACATCGCGCAGGCCAAGGTGTTCATCATGGGCATCCTGCACTTCACGCCGCAGTCCGCCGTGGGCCTGAACCCCCTGTTCTTCACCCATGTCGCGCTCGTCAGCGTGCTGCTCATCTACTTCCCCTTCAGCAAGCTGATGCACATGGGCGGCATTTTCATGTCCCCCACCCGCAACATGCGCTGCAACACGCGTGAAGTCCGCCACGTCAATCCCTGGAACAACCCGAACGCCCCTTACCGCACCTATGCGGAATATGAGGACGACTTCCGTGATCTGATGGCTGAGGCTGGCCTGCCCCTGGAAAAGCAGCCCGAAGACGTTGAACCCGCGGCCCCGGCCCCGTCCAAGTAAGGAGTTTCCCTAATGGCCAAAATGCCAAAACCGGAAGAAATGATCGCCTCCCGTGCGAGTTTCCCCGAAAAGAGCTGGATGGACGTCAAGACCGAGATCAAGGCCGGCATGTACGCCTATCCCGCCAAGGTGGATATCATGGAAGGGCTGCACATGCCTCATCCCCACGCGTGGCAGCCTGAGGAAGAGGATTGGCACCTGCCCGAAAACTGGGAAGAAATCATCTATAAGGCCTTGAAGGAACGTCTTGCCAAGCACCGTTCCCTCAAGATCTTCATGGATACCTGCGTGCGTTGCGGCGCCTGCGCCGACAAATGCCACTTCTTCCTCGGCACCAACGATCCGAAAAATATGCCTGTGCTGCGTGCGGAACTGCTCCGTTCCGTGTACCGCCGCGACTTCACCACCGCCGGGCGTCTCCTCGGCAAGGTTGCGGGCGCCCGCAAGCTGACCACCGACGTCATCAAAGAATGGTTCACCTACTTCTACCAGTGCACCGAATGCCGCCGCTGCTCGCTGTTCTGCCCCTACGGCATCGATACCGCCGAAATCACGGCTATCGTCCGCGAACTGCTGCATGAGCTCGGCCTCGGCATCAACTGGATCATGGAACCGGTGTCCAACTGTAACCGCACGGGCAACCACCTCGGCATCCAGCCCCACGCCTTCAAGGAAATCGTTGAATTCCTCTGCGAAGATATCGAAACCATCACCGGTATCCATATCGATCCGCCTTTCAACGAGAAGGGGCACGAGATCCTCTTCATCACGCCTTCCGGCGACGTGTTCGCGGAACCCGGCATCTACACCTTCATGGGGTACCTGATGCTGTTCCACGAGCTTGGGCTGGACTACACCCTGTCCACCTACGCCTCCGAAGGCGGCAACTTCGGCTCCTTCGTGTCCTTCGACATGGCGAAGAAGCTGAACGCCAAGATGTACGCGGAAGCCAAGCGCCTCGGCTCCAAATGGATCCTCGGCGGCGAATGCGGCCACATGTGGCGCGTCATCAACCAGTACATGGCGACCTACAACGGCCCCGCGCCCGAAGGCATGATGGACGTTCCCACGTCCCCCATCACCGGCACGCGCTTTGAAAACGCACGGGCCACCAAGATGGTGCATATCGCCGAGTTCACGGCCGACCTGATTCACCACAACAAGCTGAATCTCCGCCCCGAACGCAACACCGGCATCATCACCACCTTCCACGACTCCTGCAACCCGGCCCGCGCCATGGGCCTGCTCGAAGAGCCCCGCGCCGTCCTGCGCGCCGTCTGCCCCGAATTCGTGGAAATGCCCCCGCACACCATCCGGGAAGAAACCTTCTGCTGCGGTTCCGGTTCCGGCCTCAACACCGAGGAAATCATGGAACTGCGCCTGCGCGCCGGCTTCCCCCGCGGGAACGCCCTCCGCTACGTGCAGGAAAAGAACGGCGTCAACTGGATGTCCTGCGTCTGCGCCATCGACCGCGCCACGCTGCCGCCTCTCGCCAACTACTGGGCGCCGGGCGTCACCGTCAGCGGCCTGCACGAACTGGTCGCCAACGCGCTGGTCATGAAGGGCGAACAGCCCCGTACCATGAACCTGCGTCAGGAAGACCTCGAATGCCCCGACCCCGAGCCAGAGGAAGAGGCCGTTGAAGAGCTCGCCGCTTCTGCCGAGGAGGACAATTAAACCATGTATAATGCCAAATACATCATCCCCGGCGTCCTGATCGCCGTAGTGGCGTTCACCTCGCCCTTCTGGCTGAACCTCGGCGGCAAGACCTACGTCTACCCCGAAGTCGCCCTGCCCACGGGCGAAGGCAAGGACAAGTGCATCGAGTCCAAGGAATGGATGCGTGCCGAACACATGGCCCTGCTGAACACCTGGCGCGATGAAGCCATCCGCGAAGGCAAGCGCGAATACGTCGCCACCGATGGCCGCAAGTGGGTCATCAGCCTTCAGGATACGTGCATGGCCTGCCATACGAACAAGGCCGACTTCTGCGACAAGTGCCACAACAGCAACAACGTTGATCCGTATTGCTGGACCTGCCACATCGCGCCGAGGGGGAACAACTAATGAAAAGCAGAAGAGACTTTCTGAAGATAGCCGGTCTCTCCGCCTTTGCGCTGGGCACGGCTTCCGCCCTGACCCTCGCAACCGGGAGCAAGGCCAGCGCCCTCCCGGCGGGCACCGCGCCCGCCAAGGGCAGCTACACCAACGAACCTGATGCCCTGCACGCCAAACGCTGGGCCATGGTCATCGACACCCGCAAGTTCACCTCGCCGGAACATTTCCAGCGCGTGATCGACGCGTGCCACCATGCCCACAACGTGCCCACCATCCCCGGCAACCAGGACGTCAAATGGATCTGGACGGACAAGTACGCCCACGTCTTCCCTGACGACGTGAACGCCTACATGCCCGAAAAGTTCCTGCACGGCGATTTCCTCCTGCTGTGCAACCACTGCGAAAACCCGCCCTGCGTACGCGTGTGCCCCACCGCCGCCACCTTCAAGCGTGAGGACGGCATCGTGGTGATGGACCCCCACCGCTGCATCGGCTGCCGTTTCTGCATGGCCGGCTGCCCGTTCGGCGCCCGCAGCTTCAACTTCCGCGATCCGCAGCCCTACGTGAAGGATGTGAACCCCGAGTTCCCCATGCGTACCCGCGGCGTGGTCGAGAAGTGCACGTTCTGCACCGAACGCCTGGCTCAGGGCAAGCTCCCCGCCTGCGTGGAAGCCTCCGAAGGCGCGATGATCTTCGGCGACCTGAACGATCCGGGTTCGCCCGTGCGTCAGGCCCTGTCGAAGAACTTCACCATCCGCCGCAAACCCACTCTGGGCACCCAGCCCGGCGTGTACTACATCATCTAGGAGGCCGCCATGCTCGAACTGATTCTCAAAGGCCGGCCGCGCTTCTACCTGTGGCTTTGCTTCCTTGGCGCAATCTTTGGCCTCGGCTTCATCGTGTACATCTTCCAGGCGAACATCGGCCTTGCCATCACCGGCATGAGCCGCGACGTCTCCTGGGGGCTGTACATCGCCCAGTTCACCTACTTCGTCGGCGTGGCCGCAGGCGCTGTGATGCTCGTGCTCCCCGCCTACTTCCACCATTACGAGAAGTTCAAACGGATCATCATCTTCGGCGAATTCATGGCCGTGGGTGCCGTGATCATGTGCATGCTCTTCATCGTGGTCGACCTCGGGCAGCCGCAGCGCGCTCTCAACGTGCTGCTGCATCCCACGCCGAACTCCGTGATGTTCTGGGATATGACCGTTCTGTTCGGTTATCTCCTCCTGAACATCATCATCGGCTGGGTCACCCTTGAAGCCGCCCGCAACGACGTGAAGCCGCCGAAGTGGATCAAGGTCCTCATCTACATCTCCATCATCTGGGCCTTCTCCATCCACACCGTCACCGGTTTCCTGTACGCCGGCATCCCGGGCCGCCACTACTGGCTCACCGCCATCATGGCCGCCCGCTTCCTCGCCTCCGCGTTCTGCTCCGGTCCGGCCATCCTGCTGCTGCTCCTGATGGCCGTGCGCCGCGTGACCGGCTTCGAGCCCGGCCGCGAAGCCATGAAGACCCTGTCCACCATCATCACCTATGCGATGTGCGTGAACGTGTTCTTCTACCTGCTGGAAATCTTCACGGCTTTCTACAGCGGCATCCCCGGACACCAGCACTCCATCCTGTACCTCTTCACGGGTCATGATGGGCATATGGCGTGGATCAACAGCTGGATGTGGACCGCCGTCGTGTTCGCCGTGCTGTCCCTGCTCATGCTGATCCCCCCGGCGCTGCGCTACAACGACAAGATCCTGCCCTGGGCCCTTATCCTCCTCGTGATCGCCTCGTGGATCGACAAGAGCCTCGGCCTGCTCATCGGCGGCTTCGTGCCCAACATGTTCGAAACCGTCACCGAGTACACTCCGACCATTCCTGAAATCCTCGTCGCGCTCGGCGTCTACGGGCTCGGAGGCATCATCATCTCCGTGCTCTGGAAGATCGCCATGGACGTGAAGAAGGAAAACGGAACGTTCGCGTTGAAAGACAATTAAGACTTGGAAGAAGGCCCCTTCTGAAGATGGGGCCTCCCTCTCCCCCCTCTCCCGACTTTGGGTGAAGGTGGATTTTCCAAAGCCCCTGTGCGGAAATCGCGCGGGGGCTTTTCATTTGGAAAAAGAGGGTTCTCACCCGCTTGCCAAGGATGCGGGGCTTTGACATTCTAGAGTGCGTTGTTGGGCAAAAACGTTTCCTCCCCGGTTTTTCGCGCGGGAAACGCCCGGCGGCGCCTCCGCCCGATTTCAATAGAAAAGGAAAAGCCGATGAATTTCACGTTTCAGCGCAATCCCGAACGGCTTCTGGATCTGTGCGGCCTGTCCCCCATCCGGGACAGGCGGCAGGAAAAGCTTTTCATGGAAAAAGCGGCGGCCCTCGAAGCGCAGGATCTGCGGCCTCTGGTTCTGGTCATCGGCGGCTTCCTCGATCAGATCCTCGGGAACAGCTACGCCGTCAGCGCCCGCTATCCCGCCGATCTCCGCGCCAAGCACGACGTCTGGTTCCGCGAGCACTACGAAAGCCGCAAAATGCGCGACATCGTGAACATCTACGCCTCCAAAGGCCATTCCGTGGCCCTCATCGGGCACAGCTGGGGCGGGGACGCGGCGGTCAACCTCGTCGCCCGCAAACTCGACGCGCCCATCGATCTCCTGATCAGCCTCGACCCCGTATCGCGCAAGGGAGCGCCCCGCCGGAAAATCCCCAACGTCCGCCACTGGCTGAACATCCACATCGACTACAGCCAGAGCACCTGGCTCGACATCCCCAATCTCGTGGCCCGCATCGGCGGCCCGTGGGAAGCCGCGGAAAACGCCGACGTGAACGTCTCCTGCCCCCCGGACATGACCCATGCGTGGGCGTGGGGGATGTTCGAGCGCTACGGTGAAAAAGTCCTGCGGGAACGCGCCGAAGGCTGGAAGTAAAAAAATTGGGGAAGGGAACGGGAAACTTCCTGTAAAAAGTTTCCCGTTCCCTTCCCCAAACCCACCAGCGCGGCCCGCGCCTCCCCTTTCCCTTCAAGCACTTTTACGCTTATCGAATCCCTGCCGACGGGCTTGGGAAAACCGAATGTTGAGGCATTGGAGGATGGAGGTTGCTGGCTTCCTAATGTTTTTCTCAAAAGTTACATGTAATTTTCATGAGATGGCAAGAGTATTCAAAGTTTACCCCCCTTGGAGGGCTGTTACCCCTTGAATACCCGGGCGGAGGCGAGCGACTGCGTGGTGGGCATGACTTCGACCTGTGAGACGTTCACATGCGCGGGGCGGGAAACGACCCACCAGATGGTGTCGGCGATGTCCTCGGGCCGGAGCGGGTGCGCGTTCTCGTAGAGCGTGTCAAAACGCGATTCGTCGCCCTTGAAACGGACATTGGAGAATTCGGATTCGAGCAAACCGGGCTCGACGTCGGTCACGCGAACGCCGGTCCCGTGCAGGTCGCAACGCAAGCCCCGTGAAAACTGGAGCACGAAGCCCTTGCTCGCGCCATACACGTTGCTGCCGGGGTAGGCATAGGTCCCGGCGATGGAACCGAGGTTCACCACATGCCCGGAATGGCGCTCCACCATACCGGGCAGCGCCGCGCGCGTGCAGTACAGCAGGCCCTTGATGTTCGTATCCACCATCGTATCCCAATCGTCGAGCGAACACGCCTGAGCCGGCTCCAAGCCAAGGGCCAGCCCCGCATTGTTCACGAGGACGTCGGGCGCGCCGAAACGCTCCTTTGCCTCGGAGAAAACGTGTTCGACAGCCGCCTTGTCCCGCACATCCAGCTTGAAGCAGTGGACGCTGCCGGGATGCGCGTCTTGCAACTCCTGCAAGCGTTCCTCGCGGCGGGCCATCGCAACGACGGTCCAGCCTTCCTCAATAAAACGTTCGGCGGTGGCCCGGCCGATTCCCGACGTAGCTCCGGTGATATACGCGACTGGCATGGAAAACTCCTTTGATGACAAGGTGATGTTCCAGAGCGGATTACCTTTGAAAGCATCGCGTTTCAGAGGTCCATTCCGCCGAGAATCGTCGTTTTCGGCGGAACCCGTGCCGCATTGGCGCGCACTGAACGTGCGTCCGGCGCTGGGGTGTTGCACACGTGCTCTAAGAACGGAATGTCCATACAAAAAAAGCCGTTCCTTTCTGCCTACAGAAAACGGAACGGCCGGTCAACGCCGGACGCTTTCCGGCTTTTCCGCCTTCATGGATCTGCTTTTCCACCGCCCGCCTTTTCTCCCCATCCATACAGTACAGAAAAAACGTGGACAGGGATTCGGCAAGCCCAAAAGTCTTTGGAGGGGCGGGGGAAGCTTTTCTTCAGAAAAGTCCCCCCGCCCCTCCAGTTCAATCAATCGTCCATAACCCGCTTCGTCTTCCAGCGGTTGTGCATCCAGAACCATTGATCGGGCGCGCGGCGGACCATGCGCTCATTGGCCTCCGTATAAAATGCGGCGACCGCGAGTGCTTTTTCCTCAGCATCACCTTCAAGGAGGGCCGTGTCCAGCGGCTCCTCTATAATAATACGATACCGATCCCCGTCGCGGATCAACGCGATGGGCCAGACCAAGGCCTTGGCCCGGACGGCAAGGACAGCGGGCCCTTTGTTGACGGCGGCCTCCTCGCCAAGGAACGGCAGGAAAAACGCTTCACTTCGGCTGGTATTGTGATCCGCGAGAAACGCCGCGTACCCGTTCTTCCTGAGTGCCCGCAATACGGGAAAAGCCGCTTCCCGGTGCCCGATGACGTCCGCCCCATGAGAAGAGCGCAGCCGCGTGGTGACGTAATCCATCAGCTTGTTTTTATACGTCCGCACGACCGTCAGGCGCGGGTGGTCGGATACATCCCCAAGCAGGCTGGCCAACAGTTCCCAAGCCCCGAGATGTGCCGTTGTTATCACGCTGGGGCGCTCTCCTCGTTTGAGACGCTCCAGCAGATCCGGGCGCTCCACGTCGAGCAAGGGATGGGACAAGCCGAACTCGGGAACGAGGACCGACTCGAGGAACGAACGGGCGTTGTGCGTGAAGCTGGCCCGCGCCAGCGACTCCGCCGTTGCCTGCGAAAGTTCAAGGTGCCGGGCTATGCTCTCCGTGGCGAGACGGCGGCGCTTGGGCAGGCATGTCCAGAGCAGGGAGCCAAGCCCCCTGGCAAGCGAACGGATACGGGAAAAGCCGAGTTTGCCGAGCAGAAGGGCGAAGCCATAGCCCACCCGGCACATGGCCCGGGAAAACGCCTGGGAAAGCTGGTGGAGCAAGGAAGGGGAAGGCGGCAGTTCGGGCGCTTTCAGGGCCTCAAGCTTTTCCTCAAGGCGGCGGCACTCGCGCGCTACGGCTTCGGGGTCGCGGATATCGCATTCGACGCGGTAGGCGTCGGCGCACACCATCGAAACCCGGCTGAACGGCAAAGGAAGCTGGAAACGATCCCAGCTTTTGAAGACCTTGCGCCGTTCCATGAACAGACGGATGGGCACGATGGGCGCGTCCGCACGGGCGGCGAGGAATATCGCGCCTTCCTTGACTTCATGGCGCGGGCCGCGCGGGCCGTCCACGGTCACGCAGCCGCAGATCCCGGATTCGCGCATCCGGCGGGCGGCGGCAAGAAGGGCCTTCACCCCGCCCCGGGAGCTGGACCCCCGGGCCGTTTCAAGGCCCATGCGTTCCAGCACCCCGGCGAGGAGGTCGCCATCGTCGCTCTGGCTGACCAGCGCAATGATGTTGAGCCGGCGTTTCAGGTAAATCAGGGGAAAGAGTTCGTCATGCCACAGCGACAGGACCACGGGACGGCCCTGATCGGTCGTGTTTTCGATGGCGGCGCGGTTGATTTCGGTATAGCGCAGCGAGCGGCACCACAGGCGGTACAGCCAATACACGGGCGCGGAAAAAACTCCGAGCAGCGATTTTCGGGAATGGGACATCAAGACTCCACAGGGTCGTTTTCGCACGCGCAGAATTCCTCGTGCGCGCGGAACTGCATGTTGTACAGACGGGTATACAGCTCACAGCGCCCGAGCAGTTCCTCATGCCGCCCGATATCCACAATGCGCCCGCATTCCATGACCACGATGCGGTCCGCCTCCAGAATGGTGGAAAGCCGGTGCGCGATGATCAGGCTGGTACGGTTGAGCATAAGGTTGTCGAGGGCCTTCTGGACCATGTGTTCGGATTCGGAGTCAAGGGCGCTGGTGGCCTCGTCCAGAATGAGCAGGGGAGCGTCCTTGAGCAGGGCGCGGGCGATGGTCAGGCGCTGTTTCTGGCCGCCGGAAAGACGCACGCCGCGTTCTCCGATGGGCGTTTCGTAGCCTTCGGGCAGATCGCGGATGAAGCCGTCGGCATAGGCGGCTACGGCAGCGGAACGCACGCGGTCCATATCCAGTTCCGAGGACAGGTCGCGTCCGTAGGCGATATTTTCGGCGATGGTCATGTCGAACAGGAAGGCATCCTGCGATACCATCGACACGGAACGCCGCAGGGAGGCCAGCGAATACTCCGTGAGCGGTTTGCCGTTCAGGAGGATTTCGCCGCGCTGCGGATCATAGAAACGGGGGATCAGGTTGACGAGCGTAGTCTTGCCCGCCCCGGAAGGCCCGACAAAAGCGATGCGCTCCCCGGCCTTCACCGTCAGCGAAACGCCCCTGAGCGCGGGCGTGCTCTCGTCGCCGTAGTGCAGGCCCACGTCGCGGAAGGCCAGTTCGCGGAACGGTTCGTCCAGCGGCAGCGTGCCGCCGCGTTCGGTCTTGAGGGCCGGATCGTCGAGGATGGCGAACACCCGCTCGGCCCCGGCAAGGGCGTTCTGCACGTTCATGTTCGCGCCGTTCAGACTCTTGAAGGGCGTGTAGAGCATGGCGAGCGCGCCCATGAAGGCGAAGAACGTGCCCGGCGTCATGTCGCCATTGATGACTTCACGGCCGCCGTACCAGATGACCAGCCCGATGCCGATGGCCCCGATGAGCTCCATGACCGGGGACGACAGCTCGGACACGCAGGACTGGCGGAAGTTGATGCTGATGATGCGGGCGTTTTCCTTGTTGAAGCGCGCCGTCTCCTGCTTTTCGGTAGCGAAGGCCTTGATGACCCTGATGCCGCTGAGCAGCTCCTGCAGCATGCTGGAAATGCTGGCGTTCACTTCGGCGTTCTTGCGCCCGTACCGCCGCAGCGCCCGGCTGAACAGCGACAGCGGGAATCCCGCGATAGGCAGGACGATGACGGCCCAGCAGGCCAGTTCGAAGTTCTGCTGGAACACCACATACAGCAGGCTGATCATGGTGATGACCTGCCGGATGATCTGGATGAACGCGGGCAGGCTCTGCCGGATCATGCCCACGTCGTTGATGACGCGCGACATGAGCGCCCCCACCTGCGACGCTTCATAGAAATGCAGGGGCAGCGTGATGATTTTCTGGAACAGTTCCTGACGCATGGTTTCCAGCACATGCAGGGCGCTGTAGTGCATGCACCAGTTCTGGAGGTAGCGCCCGGCCCCTTTCAGGGTCGTCAGCACGATGAAGGCCAGCGGCACGTACAAGAGCGCCGTGCCGTCCTGCCGGATGAAGATGTCGTCGAGCGCGGGTTTGATCAGCCATGCCGTGCCCGCCGTCGTCGCGGATACCACGGCGGAAGCCAGCAGCGCAACGAGCATGGCCCATTTGTAGGGGAGGAAGTAACGGAATACCCGCAGCGCCAGCCGGAGTTCTTTCTTACGGCGCTCGGAGCGTTCCTCTCGGGTCTCTTTCTTTTTACTCATTCGCATATTCCTTGACGAAAGGGTATCCTAGCCCACATTATCGGCAAGCGCCAGCGGAGAATACCGGGCGGAAAGGCCCCCCGCGCACGCGCGCTCAGGAGTATCATGGAAAAGACTGTACGAATCAACAAGGCGCTGGCGGATGCCGGCGTCTGTTCCCGCCGCCGCGCCGATGAACTGGTGGCCGCCGGACGTGTCAGGGTCAACGGCGAGACCGTCACCTCGCCGGGCCTTCAGGTGGCCCCCGGCTTCGACACGCTGGAAGTGGACGGCAAGCCCATCCAGGCCGCCACGCAGACGCCCTGTTATCTGCTGCTGAACAAGCCCGTGCGCGTGGTGTCCACGGCCTATGATCCCGAAGGCCGGACAACGGTGCTCGATCTCGTCCCCGCGCAGTGGAAGGCCCGCCGCCTTTACCCCGCCGGGCGTCTCGACTTTTTTTCGGAAGGGCTTGTCCTCCTCACCGACGACGGCGAGCTGACCAATCGGGTGGTGCACCCCCGGCATCACATGCCGCGCGTGTATCATGTGCTCATCCGGGGCGGGATGTCCGACCGCGCCCTTGAAGTCATGCGCAAGGGCATGACGCTTGCCGAGGGCGAGAAGCTCGCGCCCGTGGAAATCCGCGTCCTGCCGGGGCAGGTCCACGATCTGTCCGGGGCCTCCCGCAATGCCGAAGCCCCCACGGGGCAGCGCGGCACGCTGCTTGAAATGACCCTGCATCAGGGCCTGAACCGCCAGATCCGCCGCATGTGCCGCGATCTCAATCTGACCATTCTGCGCCTCGTCCGCGTCGCGCAGGGCCCCCTGCGTCTCGGCGTCATGAAGCCCGGCGAAGCCCGCGAGCTCACGCCCCCCGAGGTGGCGGCCTTGAAGAAGGCTGTGGGGATGTAAGAGGAAATTGGAGGGGGGAAGGGGAAACTTTCTAAAGAAAGTTTCCCCTTCCCCCCTCCAAACCTCCCCCCTTCCTCTTCAAAGACTTTCGACTTTATCGAATCCCTGTTCGCCGCTTTCCCTGTAGGCGAAGAGGATGAGGAGCGTTTGCGAATCTTGCTCAAAAACAGGCATAACAAACTCGTTCTGTTATCGAAAATCGTTTTTGTGCCCTTTGCGGGAGCTTGATTTGCCGCCCACGGTGTGGGAAACTTTTGCCTCTTGAAAAACAATGGGGGCTCTCCCTCCCCAACAAGCCGAAAATATTGGAAAGGGGGAGTTCGGGGGAGGAAACCCTTCTGAAGAAGATTTCTCCCCCGCCCAAGCCTTTTCCCGGAGTCTCGCCATGCGCAATCCAGTACCCAGAATCGCCGCGATCCACGACATGTCGGGCTTCGGGCGCACCTCGCTGACCGTAGCGATCCCGATCCTCTCCTGCATGGGCATACAGGTCTGCCCGATGCCCACGGCGGTGCTTTCCACCCATACGGTGGAGTTCACGGACTATACGCTGTGCGACCTCACCCCGGAACTGGGCGGCATCCTCGACCACTGGGAAAGGCTCGGGCTCCATTTCGACGGCGTGTACTCCGGCTTCATGGCCTCCCCGGAACAGATGGATTCGGCAGCCCGGTGCATCCGCAACTGCCTCGCCCCCGGCGGGCTGGCGGTCGTGGACCCGGTGCTTGGGGACAACGGCATCCTTGATCCCACCATGACCCCGGAAATGGTGGAAAAAATGCGCTGGCTCATCTCCTGCGCCGACATCATCACCCCGAACATCACCGAAGTCGCCCTGCTCCTCGACGAGCCGTTCACGCCCCGGATCTCGCCCGAGGAAATCAAGGGCCGGTTGCGCCGCCTGTCCGCAATGGGACCTCAAACCGTGGTCGCCACAAGCGTTCCACTGCTGGAAGGCGGCAGGGACCCCGGACAAAATACCTCGGTCATTGCCTACGAACGCGACGAGGACCGCTTTTGGCGCATCGATTGCGCATATATCCCCGCCCACTACCCCGGCACGGGGGACACGTTCTCCAGCGTGCTCACGGGCAGCCTCATTCAGGGCGACAGCCTGTCCATCGCATTGGATCGCGCCGTCCAGTTCGTCACCCTCGGCATCCGGGCCACGTTCGGGCAAGGGCTGCCCTCGCGCGAAGGCATCCTGCTGGAGCGTATCCTCGGCAGCCTGTTCGCGCCCGTCTCGACCTGCAAATGCCGGATCATGGACGGGGACGGCTGCTGTAACCCGGTGCTCCCCTTCGAAGACTGACATGGGCTCCGCCTCCCAAAGGCGCAAGTCAAAATCGCGGACGGCGGGACGCCCCGGACGCGAACGCTCCATCCGATACAACGGCATGGGACAAAGGATATGCTGATGACTACGGAACAATGCGGCCAGGACCAACTGCCCATTGGCCTTTTCGATTCGGGCGTGGGCGGCCTGACCGTCCTTGACGCCATGCGCCGCCTCATGCCCGGCGAGGATTACCTGTTCCTCGGAGACACCGCCCGCGTGCCCTACGGGGCCAAAAGCCAGAAAACGATTGTCCGCTATTCCCTTCAGGCCGCCGCCAAGCTCATCGGCCAGCGCATCAAGCTACTGGTCATCGCCTGCAACACGGCCACCGCCGCCGCGCTTCCCGCCCTGCGCGAAACATGGCCCGACATGCCCATCATCGGCGTGATCGAGCCCGGTTCCCGCGCCGCCTGCGAAGCCTCGCCCTCCGGCGACATCGCGGTCATCGCCACCGAATCCACCATCCGCAGCGGGGCCTATGCCGAAGCCATCCTCCGCCGCCGCCCCGAAGCGCAGGTCCGCAGCCTCGCCTGCCCCCTGTTCGTGCCGCTGGCCGAAGAAGGCTGGTTCGACGGCCCCATCGCCGAAGGCGTGGTTTCACGCTACCTTGAGCCGCTGTTTGAGAAGTCTCCCGCGCCCGACTGCCTTGTGCTCGGCTGCACGCACTATCCCATGCTCGCCGCCGCCATCCGTAAGGTCGTCGGGCCGGAAGTCCATATCGTGGATTCCGCGGCGACCACGGCCGAGGTGGTCAAGCGCCGCCTCGCCGACAAAGGGCTGGCCCACCCGCAGGCCGGGCGCACGGGGCGCATCCGTTTTTTCATCACCGACGACCCGCAGCGGTTCACCCGCACGGGCAGCCTGTTCCTCAACATGACCATCACGGACAGCGACGTCCGGCTTGTGGATCTTGAAAACGTGCCCCTCCCCGACGCCGCCGAAACGCCAACACAAAGGAAATCATCATGAGTTACGCCCCCATTCCCATGGTCCCCGGCCCGGTCGCCCTGCACGAAGACGTCATTGCCGTCCTTGGCAGGGATTACGGCTCGGGGCAGGTCGAATCCGACTTCCTGTGCCTTTACGACGCCACCAGCCGCGGCATCGGCAAGCTCATGGGCACAAAGGACGATGTCGTCCTGATGACCGGCGAAGGTATGCTCGCCCTCTGGGGCGCGCTGAAAAGCTGCCTGAAACCCGGCGATCATGTGGTCAGCGTCGGTACCGGCGTCTTCGGGGACGGCATCGGCGAAATGGCCGAATCCTTCGGCTGCATCGTGGAAAAGGTGTCCCTCCCTTATGACTGCAGCATCCGTGAAAGCGACCTCGCCGCCGTGGAGGAAGCCATCCGCCGCGTCAAGCCGGTCATGCTGACCGCCGTGCACTGCGAGACCCCGTCCGGCACCCTGAACCCCATCGGGCTGCTCGGCAAGCTCAAGAAGGATCTCGGCGTGCCTCTGTTCTATGTGGACACGGTGGCGGGGCTCGGCGGAGCGCCCGTGCACATGGACGAATGGAACGTCGACCTGATGCTCGGCGGTTCCCAGAAGTGCCTGAGCTGCCCCCCGAGCATGAGCATGGTGGGCGTCAGCGCCGCCGCGTGGGAACGCATGAAGGAGGTGAACTATCAGGGCTACGACGCCATCCTGCCCTTCCGCACCGTGCGCACGGACGGACGCTGCCCCTACACCCCGAACTGGCACGGGGTGGCCGCGCTGTACGCGGGGACGCAGGCCATCTTCAAGGAAGGCATGGACGCCGCGTTTGCCCGCCACGAAGCCGTAGCGGCCCAGTGCCGGGCCGGGCTCGCCGAACTCGGCATCAAGCTCTGGACGGCTCCCGACGCCGTCAACGCGCCGACCGTCACGGCGGCCATGATCCCCGACGGCTTTACGTGGCCGGAATGGAAAGAAGCGCTCCGCCGCCACGGGCTGATCTGCACCGGCAGTTTCGGCCCGATGGACGGCAAGGTCTTCCGCCTCGGGCACATGGGCACGCAGGCCCAGCCGTACCTCATGGAGCAGGCCCTCGACGCCATCGCCGCCACGCTGAAAAAATAGCCGATCGAGGCAAAACGTATTGGGGGAGGGCCCAGCCCTCCCCCTTTTTCTCCGTCCTTCCGGTATTCCACGCGCATTTCGAGGTGCGCTCCGCAACGGAACATTTCGGTATGAAACCTCTTTCCCCAACGAAGCCCTTTCAAAGGATTCGTTAGCGCGAAAAGCCTTGGAAAGGGAGGGACTCCGCACCGGCAGGTCCGGGGAAGGGGGAAAAGAGGGGCCCACTTTCTTCAGAAAAGTTTTCCCTCCCTTCCCCAACCTTCCCTCTCATTTCCCAAACAACTTGCGCCATGCCGACGAAACAGCCGATGCCGCCCGTCCCCCCGCTTCAGCCGCTCCTGTTCTGGGAAACCGGCGTCTTGCTGTTCGTCGCGGGAATCGTCACGGCACGTTTTCCGGTTCCGGCTTTAACGGCCTGCGCCCTGTTTGCATGGGTGGACAGCCGGACGCGCCGCCCTCTCTGCTGCCTGCTGGCGGCTGCGTGCGTCATCGCAGGCTGGTGGATCGGCGAAAAGTCCGTTCCCCGCGTCCCCCAAGAGTACCCGGCATGGCTGGAAAAGAGCCTGTCCTCACGGCGGGCCGTCACCGTGGAAGGCGTGATCGTCGGTTCCCGCGGCTTGCCGGATCAGCGTCTGCAAATCATTCTGGACGATGTGGGCCCCGCCGAAAAGGAACCGCTCCCCGGCAGGATGGCCCTGACGTGGCAGGACATGCCCGACGTCCCCCGCCCCCTACCGGGGCAACGGATAACCGCGGATCTGAAAATCCGTCCGGTCCACGGTTTCCACAACCAAGGCACGTGGAACAGCGAGGCTTACTGGCATCGCCAAGGCGTCTTCTTTCAGGCGTGGGCCAAACAGGATGACGCCGCCATCCGTACATCCGGCACGCCTTCCGCCGGAGCCGAACTACGGGAGCGCCTGCGCCAGCGTGTCGCCGCCGCGCTGGATCCGCCGGAAGAAAGCGGCCTCCGCACGCTTTCCCCTTCCAGTACGGACAGAAACGCTTCCCGGCAGGCGGCCCTGCCGTCCAAAAACGCTTGGAGCGAACCGCCTTCACCCCCACGGCGGGAGAACCTCCCGTCCGCTCCTGAGCAGATTGGGGAGGTGCAGACTGAAGAGGTTCGGGAACATTCAGGTTCGCCTGCGCACTCCGCAGCTCCGGCGGATACGAGGCGCTTTTCAAGGGTGCGGGACGGCGGATCTTCCATCATCCCGGCCTTGCTGTTCGGGGATCGCTATGGGCTCAACACGCCGGACATGGAGCGCATCAACGCGGCGGGGCTGACGCACAGCCTTGCCCTGTCCGGACAGCATCTTGCCGTCGTCGGCTTGGGCGCGTTGGCGCTCACCGGGATTGTGGGGCTCCTCGCGCCGGGGCTGTTCCTGCGCTTTCCGGCCTACAGCCTCATCGGGCTCCTGAGCCTGCCGCTGGCCTCCGCCTATTTATGGCTCGGCGATGCGCCGCCTTCGCTGGTGCGGGCCGCCCTGATGCTTGCCATCGTTTGCCTGTTGCGCTGCGTGCCCGATCTGCTTCCCGAGCGTTTCCGCCGGAACCTGCGTCCGGCCTTCACCTTTGCCGATGTGCTCCTGCTTGCCCTGCTCTGCATGGTTCTGGCCGATCCCCTGTGCCTGTACGATCTGGGCGTGCAGCTCTCTTTTTCGGCGGTGGCGGGAATCGCGCTTTGTTCCCCGTGGCTCAGCAAACTCTGGAACGACGGCCCGTTATCCTTCTCGCCGCTCAAAGTCCTGCAAGGCGGGCTCTCGCCCATGCGTGCCGCCGGGGGCCGTTTCATCCGGCTTCTCTGGCTGACCCTCGGCTGTTCCGTCGCCGCGCAGCTCGCCACCCTCCCCCTCGTGCTGGATGCCTTCGGGCGCTCGACCCTCTGGTTCCCGATCAACCTGCTCTGGCTTCCGGCGCTCGGTTTCATCGTCCTGCCGCTGTCGTTCCTCGGGCTTATCGCCGCGGCAGCCGGATTGGAACAGGCAGCCGGTTTCCTGCTCCATCTGGCGAACATTCCTTGCGAGGCGCTTCTGCATAGCCTGCGCTGGCTGCAAGCGCACGCGGGGCTGGATCTGTTCGTATCCCCTCGCCCGCACTGGACCGCCATCCTTGGCTTCGGCGCGATCGCCGTGGCACTGGCCATGCGCATACATCGGGATCATTTCCCACACGCGGCGAAACGCCTTCTGATCTCCGGTGCGCTCCTGCTTTCCGTCGGGCCGTTGCTCTGGGTCCACGCCTTCTTTGAACCCAAAATTTCCCTCAGGGTGCTAGATGTCGGACAGGGGCAAGCCGTACTTCTGGAATGGCCCTACGGAGGAAGGGCGATGGTGGACGGCGGCGGGCTGTTTTCCGACCGTTTCGACGTGGGACGGGATCTCGTTTCCCTGGTGCTTACCGCCAACAACCTGCCCCGGCTGGACTTCATCGCCGTAACGCATCCCGACCGGGATCACCTCAAAGGCTTGCTGTTCATCGCAGCCAACTATGCGATGAAAGCCGCATACACCGCTCCGCTTGAAGGCATCGACACGCCGCAACATGGATCGCCCCGGCCTCTCTCCGAAGCGTTCACCGCCATCCTTGCCTCGCGCGGAATTCCCCGTCATACTTTGGGCGCGGGAAACGTGCTCCCCCTTGCGGACGGGCTGGCGCTTGAGGTGCTGGCCCCGGCCCCCGGCGTGACGCCTTCCGGCAATGACGGGCTGGTGTTCCGGCTTGTCCTCAACGGGCACGGCCTCGCCTTGCTACCCGGAGATGCCGAAGCGCCGTACCTGCGGGCCCTGCTGCGAAGCGGCGCGGACCTGTCGGCGGACGTGCTCGTCCTGCCTCACCACGGTTCCGCAGGCAGCCTTGTCCCGGCTCTGTACGACGCGGTGTCTCCAAAGCTGGCCATCGCCAGCGCCGGAGCGTACAACCCGTACCGGCTTCCCTCCCGGAAAGTCCGCGACGCATTGGAATGGCGGGATATTCCGCTTCACATCACCGGTAATGAAGGCGAAATCGCCGTCCATTGGGACCTGAAAAAGAATGCGGGGAAGAAAAACATTCTTCAAGAAGGCTTTCCTCCTCCGCGCCCTCATCTCTCCCAATATGTCCAACCGATGGGGAGGGCACGCGAAAGCTCTCCCGCCGGAAACACGAAATAAAACGGCATTATCCCATTACTCCCAAAAGACCGTTGGAGGCGGAGAACGGGTACAAGGCAGGCAGAAATGCATTCTCCAGAAAGCCCCTTCCCGATTTGGGCCTCCAATCATAAGGATAAGCAGTGCGACTGACGGCAACGCATAAAATGGGCATAGCGGCCCTGATCATGGCGGGCAGCGTGTTCCTGTCCCGGCTCATGGGGTTGGTACGGGATAAGGTGGTTTCGTGGCAATTCGGGGCGGGTGCGGAATCGGACGTCTATTTCGCGGCCTTCGTGGTCCCCGACTTCCTCAATTACCTGCTCGCGGGCGGTTATATCTCGATCACGCTGATCCCTTTGCTTTCCAAGCGGTTCGAGGAGGACGAGGCAGACGGCTGGCGGTTCTTCTCGGCTGTGTTCTGGTGGGCGGCCCTCGGCATAGCCGCCCTGACCGCCGTGGCATGGATCTTCGCTCCGGAACTCGCCCGGATCGTCGGGCCGGGATTTTCCCCGGAAAAACAGGCCCGGCTGGCCCATTTCCTGCGCATCATCCTGCCCGCACAGGTCTTCTTCCTGCCCGGCGCGTGCGTGTCCGCCCTGCTCTATATCCGCAAGCAATTCCTGGCCCCCGCGCTCACACCGCTCATCTACAACGGCTGCATCATCGCGGGCGGCCTCCTCGTGACCGGGCGGGGCATGGAAGGCTTCTGCTGGGGCGTCCTGTTTGGCGCGGCCCTCGGATCGTTCCTGCTGCCTGTCGTGGCGGCCCGCTCCTCCGGCTCCCCTCTGCCCGAAGGCATACCCGCCGGGCTGCGCCTCCGCTTCAACCTGCGCCACCCTCTCCTCAAACGGCTTCTCCTGCTGGCCCTGCCGCTCATGCTCGGCGTGTCCATTGTGGCTATGGACGAGCAGTTCGTGCGTATTTTCGGCTCTATGGCGGGCGAGGGGGCGGTAAGCCTCCTGAGCTATGCCCGGCGCATCATGCTTGTCCCCGTGGGCGTGGTGGCGCAGGCCGCGGGCGTGGCGTCCTTCCCGTTCCTCGCCGCGCTGGCGGCCCGGGGCGACGACGCCGGATTCGACAAGACCCTTGGCACGGCCCTGCGCGGGAGCATGCTCGTAGTCATCCCGCTCACGGCCTATATGATGGCCGTTGCCCTGCCCACGCTCGGATTCATCTTTGAAGGCGGGCGCTTCTCCGCCGAGGAAACCATCCTCACCGCGCCGCTGCTCCAGATACTGCTCCTTTCAGTCCCCTTCTGGGTCGTGCAGCAGGTTATCGGGAGGGCTTTCTACGCCCGTCAGAACACCCTCACCCCGGCTATTGTAGGCACTGCGGCGACCCTCGCCGCCCTGCCCGTCTATCCGCTCGCGGTAAAGCTCTGGGGCGCGTTCGGCGTTGCCATGCTGACGACGCTCTGCCTCTTCGTTTACACCCTTGCCCTGTCGTGGTTCTGGATCCGCAAGCACGGAACGGGGGCGTTCGACGGCATGGGGCATCTGCTTCTCAAGGGGTTCCTGCTGGTCCTGCCCGGCACGCTGCTGGCCTTTTTCGCGGTCTACGGGCTTCCCGGCCGTCTGCCCCTCTGGTTCCCCTCCCTGTACGCCTATCTGCCCGCAGCCATGCGCCACGCCGCCATATGCGGCATCGCCGGTGTCATCTTCGCCGTTCCCTATCTCCTGCTCGCCAAGCTGTTCATGCCTGAGGCGCTGTCCTTAAGAAGGAGAAGGTAGGGATTGAAGATTGGAGGGGGGAGGGGACCCCTTCTGGAGAAGGGGTCCCCTCCCCCCTCCAAACCTCCCCCTTCCCCTCCTAAGACTTTCGACTTTATCGAATCCCTGTTGCAAGCCTTCCCTGAAG
>MJGMD1__coassemble_2011_pt1 | contig 24787 bp, 26 predicted proteins | sample MJGMD1__metabat2_low_PE_007 | metagenome-assembled genome bin MJGMD1
AATAATGAAAAATATATTGGGACACGCTGTATTTATTTTTTATATGATCAATTAAAGGATGATTATGATAGTATGTTTGATATAACATATATTATAAAAACAAGTGAATATAAAGTATTAATTCAATATTTTATTTTTATATATAGAATATTAAAATTTATTGATGAATATGAGCTACGTTATAATAATGGAGAAATACGTTCTATTTATATTGGGATACTAATGTCTAACTTGTCACTAAAAGAGTTTACTTTATTGTATTATCATACAGTTTCTTTTGAAGAAATGAAGCTTCTTGTAGAAAAATATCATATTTGGGGAAGTATATTTTTACATGGAAAACAGGATATTACAGTTGGAGATATTATTTTTTCTAGTAATGATAGAGAATTATATAATGATGTGGCTTTTAGTGCTAATTCCGATACGGGCACTGTTTCTGATAACACTGTAGAGTAAAGCGGTGGTGAGTTGAGGTCCCACGCCGTGGAGGTGTTCCGGGTTGGGGATTTTGCGGGATGGTTGATTGAGAGAAAGAGGGCGTAGGGCGGGCGATTGCCCTACATGGTTACATAACATACTGTTATTGTATGCTTTTAATCCGTCCTCAAAATCCGCCGATGGCAACATCTTGCGAGTTCAAGTCTCGCTCCCGGTACCAGAATGAAATAAGGCAGTTACGGAAACCGTAGCTGCCTTTTTTCGTATCCGGCGTATGTGTACACCCAAGGGGGATCGGGGAGAGCTGCTTTTTGATATTTTTCTATAAGCTCTGTCGGTTAGTCGTTTGAAATCTGCAAAATGGAAAAAGGAATGCCCCTCGTAAGGATACAGGAGGCATACCTCAATGCGGGAGCCATTGTTCACGGCGAGTGGGAGCGATGTATTCGCCTCTTACGCCTTAACCCCCTTCGGAGCTTTCAAGCCCGAGTACTTTGGCAGCGTTTTTCCACATCAGTTTCGGTGAGACTTCCGGCTTGAACAGCGTCTTGAAGTGTTCCACACAGTCCACACGGCGCTGTCTGGACCGCGTAACGTGTCTTTTTGTGTGTACATTATGGATATGTAGAATGCGTATGTCCAAATTATAGATGCGGGAGAGGCAGGTGGACACGTACTGGAGGCGGGAGGGAAGATGAAAAAATGCAATGGGCCGGACATGGAATCGAAAAAGGGATGGTTCACGTTGTTTCCCGTCGCCCCCTTCTTTTCTGTAAAGTTCTTTTTCCCCTATTTGCTGCGTGGGGTGGAGTTGGGGCAACCTGAAAAACGGAACGATGCGGTACCGAGGTTTTCAAGGTATGGAAAGAACCTATACTGCCAGTGATCATGGAAGAAGGATCATGGTTCACCGAAAGAGCATAAGGAAAGAAGATGAGAGCCCTTTAGGCGTTCGCCGCGTCAAAAGCCTCGATAGCTATCGGTGGCAACTTCAGTTTCCATTGAGCCTGCGGCGGCACGTTGCCATGAGGCGGCTGCGGCCAACGGAATCACCGTTTCCGTGATGCCGAGGCTTTTGATGCCCATGACGCGGAAAGACTCTGAGAGCCGTTCGGCATGGCGTTATATATTTTGCTTCAGGCCGCAGTATTAGAGTTTTCCGAATGAAACCAACTTGTTTTGGAGAGGGAAAAAACGAGCCATCCGGGCGTGGTCCGTAAGGGCGTTGCTCTTTCTGGCGAAACACCGTAGAGGCGTTTCCACACGGTCAGGAATACTGTACAAGAACAGGAGAACCGCCATATGAACCAAAAGCATTGCCTGCTCGTTATGGCGTTTGCCGGAGTATTGAGCCTTGCGCCGCTTCCGGCTTTTTCGGGAAATCTGAGCAATTTTTCCGATGCGCTCGAACAATTGGCGGATATGACCCGTGCCGCCGACAGGGCCCATGATGCCCTTAACGACGCTATGCAGGGGGGCAGGGATTACAGCCGGTATGATCGTGATTGGCGCAATGCCGAGTCACGCCTCGAACGGGCGAGAATCCGCACGATGGCGCACATCGCGGGAGTAAGCGAATCCCGTATTCGCTCCCTGCGCGACGACGGCTACAGCTGGGAGCGCATTGCCCGGAAATACAAGGTCGATCCGCGTCGGTTCGGATACGGGCAGTCACGCTACGATCACGATCGGGATAAGTGGAAGGGCGTGCCTCCCGGCCTTGCCAAGAAGGGAGGGCTTCCGCCCGGACAGGCGAAAAAGTTCAAAGAACACCACGACAAGAAACATCGAGATTGAAAAAAGGCCCTTCCGTTGAGGAGGGCCTTTCGTTTTACGGCGTGAGGGGAAGGATTACTTGAGAAGACGCCTTGCCGCGTAGAGATCGCCGAATGAAGCGTAGCAGATGCCGCCGATGATGAGCACTCCGCCGATCATCTGCGGAAGCGTGATGGACTCGCCCAGGAACAATGTGGCCTCAAGGCTCGCAAACAGCGGGATGCTGTTGTAGATGATGCCCGCCCTGACCATGCCGATGCGTTCGATCGCGAGGCTCCACGCGAGGAAGGAAACGACCGATGCCCCGACCCCTATGTAGATGAGGGCGCTGAGGATGGGGCCGTCCAGCGGGCTCAGCCCGGTGTCGGCGGCCTGCCAAAGCAGGGGCGGGATCAGGCCGAGGACGCCGATGCCGATGAGCAGGGTAAGAAAGGCCTTTTGTGGAAATGCCTTGGGACGGCAGCGGAGCATAAGGCTGTAGACGGCGAACAGGAAGACTGAAAGGAGCATCCATAAGTCGCCTTGCGCAAAGCGCAGCCCGAGAAGGGTGCCGAGCCTGCCGCGCGACACGAGGATGATGACCCCACAGAGGGCGCCGCACAGCCCGAAGAACTGGAACCGGGAAAGCCGCTCCCGCAGGAACAGGTGCGCGATGGCGGCCATGACGATGGGAGAGGCCGTGGCGAGCAGCGACATGTTGGTGGCGTCGGTCGTATGCCCGGCCTGATAGATGAAGGTGTTGAAACAGGTGATGCCGAGCAGGGCCATGAGAATGACTTTGCCCCATGTGCCGCGGACGAGGGGAAGCGAACGCAGCAGGCTCCGGCCCGCAAAGGGGAGGATGGTCAGAAACGCGATGCTCCAGCGCCAAAAGGACAGCTCAACCGGAGAGAGGGCTCCAGCGAGGCCGCGGGCCACGACGAAATTCCCGCTCCAGACCACGGTGGCGAGCAGGGCGAACAGGTATCCTGTGACGGTATGGGAAAAGATGGGCATGGCTGGCTCAAGAGGTTGGGGGCGGTCCGGATGGCCGTCGTTTCCGCCGGAAATGGCACGGCGGAGAACCCTACTTCCGGGTCGGAGCTCCGTCAACCGGGATTTTATCCCGAGCCCCCGTGTGCACGGCCATGCGGGGACGGCCGTTCTACCCTGTTTGCGTGCAATGGAGGAACAGGGTAGACTCATTCATCCTTATTTCTGGAGAAAGATATCCCATGCGTTTGCTCGTTGCTTCCGATCTGCACGGTTCCCCGGAAGCCGCCGCGTTTCTGCGCCGGCGCTGCGAGGAGCTGTTGCCCGATATGTTGGTCCTCCTGGGCGATTATTTGTATCACGGCCCGCGCAACCCCCTTCCTTCCAGCTATGGGCCGCCAAGCGTGGTTTCCGTCTTCGCGGATTTCGACACGCCCATCGTGGCCGTGCGCGGCAACTGCGACGCCGAAGTGGATCTCATGCTGCTTCCGTTCGCGGTGGAAGACAGCGCCGTGATAGCCGCTGACGGATTGCGCATCGTGGCACAGCACGGACACCACCTTCCCAGTTGCCCCCCCATTCCCGGCGTGCGCCCCGGCGATGTGGTCTTGAGCGGGCATACCCATATCCCGCGCGGGGAAACCGTCGACGGAGTCCATTTCTGGAACCCCGGCAGCACAACGCTGCCCAAGGGCGGCTTTCCTGCTTCTTATGGCGTCTTCGAAGCCGGTGCGTTCCGTGTGTTCGGGCTTGACGGGCGACTTCTTTTGGAGCATCGGCCTTCCGCAGCCTAACGTTTTCGGAGGAAGGCGTCCTGAATGCGGGACGCCTTTTTGCATTGCTCTAAGATTGCGTAACTTCCGCAATAACGCCGTATTTCAGCCGAACCCGTCTTTAGGGGCGGTTCCGGACGTGTATTTTTCCGCTTGATTTTGCAGGCGGGATGCCTCAAAACAGGCCCACCTCACCTTTTTGGCTTTCTCTTCCACTCCTCCCTCCGTTGAGTGCCACATCTTCCCGTCCTGCGCGGCAACGCAGAACGGATTTCCGTATTTCGTATTGCTCCAATCGATAGAGACAAGGCAGGTACATATGGCTGACACCAGCGCCACGCTTTTGCTGAGAACAGAACCGATCGGAAAACTGCTTCTCCGCTATTCCTTGCCCGCCATCGCCGCGATGGTGGTCTTTTCCCTTTACAACATCATCGACAGTATTTTTATCGGGCACGGCGTCGGTCCGCTGGCCATTTCCGGCCTTGCGATCACGTTTCCGGTCATGAACCTGACCTTCGCGCTGGTTCTGCTCGTCGGCATCGGCGGCGCGTCCATCTGTTCCATCCGGCTGGGGCAACAGGACATCGACGGCGCTACCCGCGTGCTCGGCAACGTCCTGCTGCTCGGCCTCATCAACGGGGTGACGTTCGGCCTGCTGTCGCAACTGGTGCTTGATCCGGTGTTGACGGCTTTCGGGGCCAGCGAACACACCTTGCCCTATGCCCGCGATTTCATGCAGATCATTCTGTACGGCCTGCCGGTCACCTGTACCATGTTCGGGCTCAACCACATCATGCGGGCCACGGGGTATCCGCAAAAAGCCATGCTTTCCGCCGTGTTGACCGTGGGCATGAACATCATTCTGGCACCGATATTCATCTTTTGGCTGAAATGGGGCATCCGGGGCGCGGCTATCGCCACGGTATTGTCACAATGCGTAGGTATGGTGTGGGTGTTGAGCCACTTCCGCAATCCGAAAAGCACCGTGCATTTCCGGCAAGGGACGTTCCGGCTGCGCTGGAAGATTGTCTCAAGCATCTTTTCCATCGGCATGTCGCCGTTTTTGCTGAATGTGTGCGCCTGTCTGGTAACGGTGCTCATCAACATCGGCCTCAAGCGGTATGGCGGCGACATGGCCATCGGGGCGTTCGGCATCCTCAACCGGATACTCATCCTGTTCGTGATGCTGGTTATGGGGCTTACGCAAGGTATGCAGCCCATTGTGGGATACAACTATGGGGCGCAGCAGTTCGAACGGGTAAAGCAGACGCTGAAGTACGGCGTCATCACGGGCGGGCTGATCACGACGGCGGGGTTCCTTGCCGGGCAGTTCGCTCCGGAAATTGTGTCCCGGATGTTCACCGACGACGCGGGCCTGATCGCCCTCTCCGTGGAAGGTATGCGCCTCGCTACGCTGGTATTCCCCTTGGTTGGCATCCAGATCGTCGTCGGCAACTTTTTCCAGTCCATCGGCAAGGCCAAACTGTCGATTTTCCTTTCTCTGACGCGCCAGCTGCTGTTCCTGGCTCCCTGCCTGCTCATTCTGCCGCGCTTTTTTGAGTTGAAAGGCATCTGGATCAGTCTGCCCGTTTCGGATTCGCTGTCATTCGTGACCTCAATGGGCGTGCTGTACATGTTCCTTCGGGAGATGCGCCGGGTCCATCACAGCCGGGAGGCGTGAGATTCTCATGCGCTGGCGGATTTGCCCGGTTTTGTTAGTGTCGTAACCGGGCGGGAGGTTCTTCCGCCTCACAAACAGGCAAGGAGTTCCTCATGAAGGATTTATTCAATCAGATAAGTAACGGCCTCGGCGGGCTGGGAGGGCTTGGCGACAAGCTGAACGGCGCTCTCGGCGGACAGCAGAAGGCGGATGCCCCGTCCGGTCAGGGGACGGGAAACGCCCTTGGCGATATGGTGAAATCCGCCGGAGGGCTGGGCGGTTTGCTCGGCTCGGCGGCGCTCGGGGGACTGCTCGGCACGCTGATGTCGGGCAAGACGGCCCGCAAGGTTGCCAAAGGCGCGCTGATGGTTGGTGGGACGGCCGCCGTCGGTGCCTTGGCATGGAAATTCTACCAGAAGTGGTCCGGAGCCAACGGCGCGGCCCCACAGGGGCAACCCGCCGAACCGGCCCCGTCAGCCCAGCCCGCACCGAGCGGCTGGCCCGCCGAGCTGCAGCAAACGCCGCCCCCGGCTGTTTCGGCGGATCAGACGGCCCTGTTGTTGCTGGAGGCGATGGTTTTCGCCGCCCGTGCCGACGGACACATCGACGACAAGGAACGGGCCAATATCCACAATGCCGTGGAATCGTTGTTCCCGGGCCGGGATATGGCGCAGGTTCTGGATACGCTGCTGAACAAGCCGCTCGATCCTGCCTCGCTGGCGTCCCGCATAGCCAACCACGACGAAGCCCGTGATCTGTATCGGCTTTCCGCCATGATCATTGACGTGGATCACTTCATGGAGCGCAGCTATCTTGATGGCCTTGCCGCCGCGCTCAAAATCGCGCCTGAAGAGAAGGCCGCACTCGACAGCGAGGTTGAAGAAACCAAAAGGACAGCCATAGAACCGTCCTGATCCCGTTTCCCCTTTTCCGCCAGCTGGTGGAGAACCCACATGGCGGAAATCCCGCCACGCGGAAAAAACTTGATTGCCATTCGAGAGGTTCCCGTCTCCATGGAGACGGGAACCTCTTTTGTCTGAGCGCGCAACAATAAAGACCGGCCTCAGATAAACCGGGAAAGCGGCGAACAGGGATTCGATAAGCATGAAAGTCTTTGGGAGAGGAGGGATGGGGCGTGGGGGAAGGGATGAGAGGGCTTTCTGCAGAAAGCCCTCTCATCCCTTCCCCCACATTTCAATCCTTCTTCCCCAACGCCAAAGCGGCAGGGCCGCCGCCGTGGACGCGGGAACAGGCGAGTACGCAGGCACCGCAGTTGGTGCATTCCAGCGGCGAGGCCGAGCGGGGATTTCGGGGATCAAGGCCGAGCGAGCAGGCGCGGCGGCAAGCGGGTTCTCCTTTGCAGGTACAACGGGACAGCGTGCGCCGCAGACGCGGGGCCACGGGCAGGCGGGCCATCAGCGCGAGCAGGACGGACTGCGGACAAACCCAGCGGCACCAGAGCCGTTCGCCCGTGACAAGCTCGACGGCGAGCACAGTAATCACGGGCAGAAACGGCACGGCAAAGAAGAGGAGATGCTCCAGAACGGTGTGGATTGTTTTGGAGGAGAGCGGAGCGGCGGCGGTCAGAAAGCCAAGGGACAGGCCGCCGGGCAGGGAAAGTTGGTTGAGCAGCGGAAAGCCGAGCAGGGGCACAAGCGCCAGCCCGACAAGCGCGATCACGGCCCGGGACCGAAATCCGTGTTTGAGCGGCTTTGGGGGACGTCTGCCCCGGATGGCGTGTACGAGTTCGGACAAGAACCCGAAAGGGCAGAACCATGAACAAAAGATGCGCCCAAGGCACAGGGCGACGGCGAGCACAACAAGCGCACCGGCTATCAAGCGCCAACCCGGAATGATGCCCGAAAGCCCTATCTGAACCGCGTCAAGAGGATCGGCAAACGGCAGCCCGAAAAAGTCGAAGGCGAACAGGCTGCCCTTCATGCCCGTGAAACCATCCCGGTTGAGCCACGGGAGCGCGGCAAGAAGCAGCAGGACCGCAACTTGCACCAGACGCCGCAGCCGCAAAAGGCGGATCATGCCTTCCCTCCCTTCTTTTGTACATCGGGAACCACGGCAACAGCGTTTTTCGGGCATACGTATTCGCACATCCCGCACCCCACACAGCTCTCGCCCACAGCGGGGACGTACCCCATGTCCAGCACCATGCCTTCACCGCGCAGGGGACAGCGATCGTAACAGGTCATGCACATGGTTCCGCTTTCGATCCAGTTAAGGCAACGATCCTTGAAGATCACGGCTCTGCCCATGTTCGCTTCTTTCATGGCGGCCACGGGCCGCAACGCTCCGCTGGGGCAGGCCGGGGGGCATTTCATGCACAGCCAGCAAGGGATTTCGCTCGGCCTGATTTCCGGCGTGTGGCGTTCCGGCCCGAAGGTTTCCAGCATACGTACGCTTCCATAAGGGCAAGCCGCCGCGCATTGCCCGCAGTGGATGCAGGTTTTCAGAAAGGCGGATTCGGGCAAAGCCCCCGGCGGACGCAAGAAGCTCACGTTCCGCCTCCTAATCCAGCGGGTTGGGCGTTTCTCCGAAACAGGCCGGGCCGCACTTGCGGGGCTTGTGCTCCGGGCAAGAGATGTACCCCTTGTTTTCCAATTCGTCCTCATAGCTGATGGATACGAGGCCGACATTCAGCACGCCGTCCCAACCACTGAGTGCGCCAAGAGCATCCTCAATATACGCCGCGTCGGTTTCCATTACGGCGGCCAGCATACCGGGCACGCCCGTCTCTTGCGTATCCGCCACATCCTTTGAAGCGCACAGCCGTTCGCGCACGGTTCCGTACGCTTCCGCCGTGGTCTGGATGGTGATGCCTGCTATTGCCATAGAATATCCTTTGTGAAGCTTTTGGGTGAGGAGCGCACTCCTCACCTGCCTCTCTTTTTCTTCAACCCGTTGCCGGAACCACTTCATGTTCCGATGAGACGAATCAGAGGGGCCGTTCCCCGCTCCGCACAGTGGTGCGGGCAGCGTTTTCCCTTTAAGCGGACGGAGAGGAAACGGCTTTGTCGCTGAAGGAATGGAGAACAATGTCGGCACACGGGGCCAGCCACCTCTTCCCCTCCACTGGGAGGAGGGCCGTACCCGCCAGATCTGTTCTAGCCTGACGGGCACGGCATAACGCTTCTCCGGAAAGCGCAGGTTACGCCTTCTTGATCCGTGCGGCGCAGATCTTGTACTCCGGCTCGCGGGACGCGGGGTCGGTGGCGTCGAGGAACAGCTTGTTGACGAGCTTCTTCTTGTCGAAGAAAGGCACGGCAATGAGCCCCGGCTTGCAGGTGTCGTTGACATGCGCTGGCAGGGTAAGCGCATCGCGCCGCGTTTCCACGACGACCTGATCGCCGTTCTTGATGTTCAGCCGTGAGGCGTCCTCGGTGTTCACTTCCACAAACGCGGCGGGGTTGGCCTTGAGCAGTTCCGGGACCTTGCCGGTCATGGTCGCCGTGTGCCAGTGGTCGATGACGCGCATGGAGGTCAAGTAGAACGGATATTCCTGATCCGGCTCCTCGGCGGCGCCCTTGTAGGGGCGCATCCAGATGTTCGCCTTTCCGCTCGGGTTGCCGTAGAACCAGATCTTGTCGGGGTGATCCGCCGGAATGTTGGGATCTTCGCCGCGTACATAGCGCAGGTTCGTGCCGGGGTGCGTCTCCGTGGGGCAGGGCCAGATAAGGCCGGACTCGCGCTTCATGCGTTCACGGGTCATGCCGCCGAAGTTGTAGGGGCCCTTCATGGACAGCCTGCGCCATTCGTCCCATACGTCGGCGGAGTTGCGGAAGTTCACCAGCTTGGGATCGACGCCCGCGCGCTTGGCGAATTTGATCAGCGTATTCACGGTGGGGCGGCAATCCGCCGGAGGTTCGACCGCCTTTTCGATGAGCGAATAGCGCCGCTCGCCGCAGCCGTACGTGCCGTCGCGTTCGCACCAGAACGCGGGCGGCAGGATGAGGTCGGCGTACTCAAGCGTCACCGCGTCGGGGAACGCTTCGATGACGGTGATGAACGTGTCCGGATTGGACATGGCCTTGTGGACCTTGTTCAGGTTCGGCAACGTATGCGCGGGGTTGGTTTCGCAGATGATTATAGCCTTCACGTCGGCCTTGCCGAGGGCCTCGAACAGCGCGATGGTGTGATACCCCACATTGGGGGACATGGAATCCTGCGGGATGCCCCAGAATGCTTCCATCTGGTTGCGGTGGGCCTTGTTGGCGACCACGCGCCCGGCGGGGAGCAGATGGGAGAGCGAGCCCGTATCGCGTACGCCGCCGCAGGCATTGGGCTGTCCGGTCAGGGAGAACGAGGTCGCGCCGGGGCGGCAGATCTGCCCGGTGATAAGGTGCAGGTTGTGGATCAGGTTGTTGGCCCACACGCCGCGGATACGCTGGTTGATGCCCATGCACCACAGGGACATGGTCGCGGGGGATTCCGCGAACAGGCGCCCGGCTTCCCATACCTGCTGCTCGGGGATGTTGCAGAGCTTGGCTACCTTGTCCGGCGTATAGTCCTCAAGGAACGCCCGGTAGTCGTCAAAGGTGGCATCCTTGCCGTCATTGGTCTTGAATATTGCGTACTTGTTGTAGAAACGCGGATTGTCCAGCTCTTCGTGCAGAATGACCCACGCCATGCCGTTCATGAGGGCGAGGTCGGTCCCCGGACGGAAGGCTATGTGCAGGTCGGCGATGCGCGACGTGTTGGTCCGGCGCGGGTCGGCCACGATGATCTTCACGCCGGGTTCGTTTTGCTTGCGGCGGGCGATACGGCGGAAGAGGACGGGGTGCGCTTCCGAAGTGTTGGAGCCGATGATGAAGAAGGTGGAGGCCCGGTCGATGTCGGCATAGGTGCCCATCGGTTCGTCCTTGCCGAACGTGGTCGTATAGCCGCCCACGGCGGAGGCCATGCACAGGCGCGGGTTGCCGTCCACGTTGTTGGTCTTGAACCCGGCCTTGAAAATTTTGTTCGCCAGATAGGATTCCTCGGTCAGGCACTGGCCGGAGCCGTACCACGCCACGGCATCGGGGCCATACGTATCAATGGTGGTGCGGAACTTCTTCGCCATGTGATCGAGGGCTTCGTCCCACGAAATCGGCTCAAGCCGGCCGCCCTTGGTGCGGCGGATCATGGGCTTGGTCACGCGGTCGGGCGAATTGAGCACCGGGATGAGGAGCGCGCCCTTGAGACAGAGGAAGCCCTGATTGTGGTTGTTGGGATCGCCCTTGATGGCGACGGCCTTGCCGTTTTTCACGCCGACCAGCACGCCGCAGCCGGTGCCGCAGTAACGGCAGACGCCCTTGACCCACTTTTCGGGGGTATTGGCTTCGGCGGCGCGGGCAACGCCCGCGGGTCCGGCCACAGCCGCCAGGGCGGCGCTCATGGCTGCGGAGCGGAGAAAATCACGTCGGGTCATTTGCATTGTCATTCCTCCTATTCCAGCACCGTCTTGGTTGTGGCTTGGCGGTTTTCATACACCTTTCCGTGCATGGGCCGTGCGTGATAGGGATGGCAGGTGGAGCAGTCGTCGCGCTTGCCGTAGAGGGCGGTCATCTTGTCGATGGCGAGGCCGTGGCAGGCCGCGCAGACTTCCACGCCGGGGACGCGCTTGAACGGGACAGCGCCCTTGCCGTCCGGCTGGCCGTGGCAGACCTGACAGCGGACCAGCGTGACGCCGTGCTTGCTTTCATACCAGTCCTGCGCAACCTGCGGCGTCACCTTGAGGTGGCAGCCGTAACAGTCGCCGATCATGTCGGCGTCCAGATGCTTCGCGGCTTCGCAGCGCGTCCCGGTGAAGGCGTTCTGGATGTAGGCGAAGAACCCGATCACCAGCAGGATCACTGCGGCTAACGCGATGATAAGAGGCTTTTTCAGCAGTCTGGCCATTACCTGACCTCCTTGAAGGTGAGCTTGCTGGCGAATGCGGCGTTGGCGTCGTAATGGCGGTCCTCGGGCGGCAGGTGCGCGATGTTGCGGTGGCACCCGGCGCAGCCGCTGCGGGATGATCCGTTCTTGTCCAGATAGTTGTCGTGGGCGAGGCGTCCGTATTCGGAAATCGCCCCATCGTTCTTGGCGTTGCGGTACAGATCCTCATGGCAGGCGCGGCAGTTGGCGTCATCCATGAAACGCCGCGCCTCCGGCTGGATTTCCCTCCGGTTGAGCGTCACGCTGCCGCCCGTCGTGGCGTGTACCCACAAGTCTTTGGTCCCCAGCCACGTTTTGGCCGACAGCATACGGACGATGTTGGTGCTCGGAATGTGGCATTGCACGCATTCGATGGCGTTGCCCCTCGCATCCTGCGCGTGGGGGGAAAGCGCCAACTCCTGCTGATGCACCCGCATTTCGTGACAGGACAGACAGAACGACGTCGATGAGGTGACATGCACCCCTATCGCCGTGCCTGCCAGCACGAGCACAACAAGTACCGTTGCCGCGATCCAGACTTTCATGGAGCGAAAGAACATACGATTCATCCCGTTCGCGGTTATAGTGCTTTTTTTCACACCATTGTCACGCAAACAGCAAAAAAGGTGCCATTTGGGCCTGAGTCTAACTGCCCGGAATCATGTCGGCGGGGATCCGCGCACTGGGATAGTGAGTCATCTTTTTCTGACTGATTGTCATGAAAAGATGACTTGCCTGATTTTTCGGACAATAAGGGAGAAGCGGCTCCCCCCGTAAGGTGGGAGCCGCCTGCCGCAAGTAGTACATGGCCGAACGGATAGATCGTGTATTTCTAGACTGTTGAGAAGTAGATCGCTACGCAGGATCCGGCGAAAACAGGGAATGTACGGGGGAGGGATTCGATAAGGCTGAATGCCTTGGGAAGGAGAGGATGGGGTTTGGGGAGGGAGGGGAACCTTTCTTCAGAAAGGTTCCCCTCCCTCCCCAATCTATTACAGATCTAAAATAACCTTGCAGGCGACGGCGACCTGATAGAGCACCTGCGAGATGTCCTTGACGGCCTGCAGGTTCTTGGATTCCACGCGAGGCAGGACGAGCACCTGATCGCCGGGCAGCACTTCCTTGGCGCGGGGGACGACTTCGCCGCTCGGATGGACGACGATGAGGTTCGATTCGTCGGCACGGTTGCTGAATCCGCCAGCCCCCTTGATGTAGTCGTCCATATCCTTGTCTTTGTTCCAGACAATGGCTTGCGGCATCATGACTTCACCGCTGATGAGCACTACATCGGTCTTCTCGGGAATGACGATGACGTCCCCGTCCTCAAGGGCGAGATCCGCGATGTTGCCCTTGGTGCCGACCACGACGACGCCCTCGGGCTGCACCTCCTTGGCACGGGAAATGAAATTGGACAGCATTTCCGCTTCCTTGGAGCGGATCTGCGCTTCATCGGAGCTGGCTGATGTAGCGGTATAGGCGTTCTGCTCCAGACGGCGCAGGGCGTCTTCAATGGCCTTCTTCTGGCGGACGGCCACGCTTTTGCGCTTGATGTACAGGCCTTCGAGGTTGGCGCGGCCCGGTTCCACGGCGATGTAGCTCATGACCTCGTGCAGGCGCGTGTTGCGGCGCACCGGGAAACGCGACGCGCCACGGATGGCCCCCTGCGCTTCGACCATGATGGTATCCCCGGGACGATCCGCGAGGAACCTGATCTGATCGCCGTTCTCAAGGCGCAACGCCTTGAAGTCGTTCATGGGCAGATACAGGTTGTAGGGAGCGCCGCCGCGCGATCCGCTGAGGCTGACGTGCGTGGCCCTCGGCTGCGGATCGGCAAGCTCGATGAGCTTCGCGCCGGTCAGTTCGCCGGGCTTGAATTCAAAGCGCGCCGTATTGCGGACTTCGCCGGAAGTGATGACGGAAGGCCCCTTTTCGCCGACAACAACGGTGTCGCCGTCCTGAAAGCGGATATGCGGCATGGCACCTTTCAGTGCAAAGGGATAGAGGTCGAACGAGCCCACTTCCTGCCCTTGGCGCAATACGCGGATATTGCGGTAGCTGCCGCGCTTGGAGTCGATGCCGCCCGCCTTGTCGAGGAAGGCGAGGATGGTATCGGACGGCGTGCCCGTATAATTGCCGGGGCGGGGCACGAAGCCGGTCACGAAGATCGAGACGGGCTGGGTGTCCATCGGGCGGATATACATCTCCACATCGACCACGCCCGCCGCGTTGAGCTTGCTCTTGATGGCCTGTTCAAGCGGTTCTTTGGCATCGATGGGCAGGCCCGCCACAGGCACGCGCCCGACATCGGGAATGGTGATCATGCCCTCGGGATCGACGGTCAGGATATCGTCCATCGTGCGTCCGCCCCACAAACGCATGATCAGGCGGTCGCCGCTCTGTATGACCTTACTGGTTGAACTTTGGGAAAAGTGCCCTTGAAAGAGGTTGGTTCCAAACGGAGCGGGATCGGCTGCCGGAGCCGCAGGCGCAGCCGGGGCCGAAGCTGTGGCGGTCGCCGTTGCCGTGGCGCTGGCGGATGCGGCATCAGCGGCCGACGCCGGAAGGGCAAACGTCATAGCCAGCAGGCAATAAAGGAAAAACAGCAGATTACTGCGGGAAAACAAGGGATGCCTCCAGAGGGATGGTCGAACGGCGTCCAAAAGAGGACGACAGGAAACGCCCCTCCCGGCGCGCCGGAAGGGGGTGCTTGGATGTGCCGACAGGCTACGGCGTGGAAATGCCCTTGCCCCACACGCGGGGCATGAGCCGCCATTCGCCGGGGTTGCTTCCGTCGCCTTCCTGCCCGTTGTGGCAGATCACGACGATTTCCGCTTCATGCTGCGCCGAAAGCAGAGTAGCCCGCTTGCAGGTTTCGCCCGCTGCGGAAAGGAAGGCGTCTTCAAGCGTTACACGGACTTCGCCGCCGAAAGTTTCATCTTCTATGACCGCCGTAGCGCCTGTGGCGTTGGCGACCATGAACTGGGCCACGGGTGAAAGCGGTTGGGGTTCCACTGGGGGGGGAGTGGGGGCGCTCTGCCAAGAGCAGCTGACGAGGCCGCCGAGCAGGATCAGGCCGCAAAATTGAAGAAATCGCATATAGGTCCTCCGAAACGCCGGGATTCATGTTCCCGCTGTGAAAGCGTCCGTCTGGGGTTCTATACGTTGTCAGGCCGTGCTCTGTCCACTGGTATGGTATGGCTGGAGGAGGGAGGACGTGAGGAAGATTGGGGAAGGGGGAGAAATTTTCTGTAGAAGGGGACCCCCACGTTTATCCCCCTTCCCCAAAACCCATCCCCCACTTCAAAGACTTTCAACGTTATCGAATCCCTGATGAAGGATGGTTCTATGGCTGGAAGAGAGGGGCGTGCCGTTTTTGTTTAAAAAGGCAAGAATGCATTTATACTTTTGCGTTGCCGGGAGACGAAAGCCTCCGAACCGATACTGCGCGGTTCCCGTTGCCGTCATTGCCCCTTGCAAAAGTCTTGGGAGGGAGAGGGGAGGCGTTTGAGGAGGGGAGAGGGGACCTTTGTCCAGAAAGGTCCCCTCTCCCCTTCTCAATGCTTAATTCTTTCCAGCCATATCCACGACCCACTGATGAAGACGCAGGTCATCGGTCAACTCGGGATGGAAGGAGGTGGCGAGGACGTTCCCCTGCCGCACGGCAACGGGGAACCCGTTGACCCGGGCGAGTACCTCCACGCCGGGGCCGATCTTTTCAATGAGCGGCGCTCGGATGAACACGGCTTCGAGGGGAGGCTGATCCGTTGGATTGCCGTTCGCTGTGGGGAACGGGCACAGCTCCAGCGGAGTCGTGAAGCTGTCGATCTGCCGCCCGAAGGCGTTCCGGCGCACGGAAGCGTTCAAGAGGCCGATGCGCGGCTGCCCGGGATGATCGAGGATGTCCGAGCAGAGCAGGATAAGCCCCGCACACGTGCCGAATACGGGCATCCCGCTCCGGATCAGCTCGCGCACACGGTCCATCATGCCCCATTCGATAAGGAACTTGCCCATGACCGTGCTTTCGCCGCCGGGAAACACGAGGCCGGAGAGACCTTCGAGGTCTTCCCGCGTGCGGATTTCCACGGTTTCGGCTCCGCAGAGACAGAGAGAGCGGACGTGTTCTCGGAAGGCCCCCTGAATGGCCAACACGCCGATGCGCGGAGCGGACGTTGCGGCCATCGGTTTACCAGCCCCGTTCCTGCATACGCTGTTCGGGCGCGATGGCCGAGATTTCCAGGCCGGGCATGGCTTCGCCGAGATCGCGGGAGACTTCGGCAAGAATCTTGTAATCATTGTAGTGGGTCACGGCTGCGACAATGGCCTTGGCGCGCTTGGCCGGATCTGTGGACTTGAAGATGCCGGAGCCCACGAACACGCCATCAAGGCCGAGCTGCATCATGAGAGCGGCGTCGGCGGGCGTGGCGATGCCCCCAGCGGCGAAGTTCACCACGGGCAGACGGCCTTCGGCGCGGATCTTGAGCACGAGTTCGAGCGGCGCGCCGTTTTCCTTGGCGAAGTTGGCGACTTCCTCTTCGGGCAGGGCGCACAGGGCCCGGACTTCGCCGAGGACCATGCGGCAGTGGCGCACGGCTTCGACGACGTTGCCGGTTCCGGGCTCGCCCTTGGTACGGATCATGGAAGCGCCCTCGGCGATGCGGCGCAGGGCTTCCCCGAGGTTGCGGGCTCCGCACACGAAAGGCACGGTGTAGTCGCGCTTGTCGATATGGAAGCGGTCGTCGGCGGGGGTCAGCACTTCGCTTTCGTCGATGTAGTCGACGCCGAGGGATTCGAGGATACGGGCTTCGACGATGTGGCCGATGCGCGCCTTGGCCATGACCGGGATGGTCACGGCGTCCATGATGCGGAGGACGATGGTCGGATCGGCCATGCGGGCGACGCCCCCGGCCTTGCGGATATCGGCGGGGACGCGCTCAAGCGCCATGACGGCGCACGCGCCCGCTTCCTGTGCGATTTTTGCCTGTTCGGGGGTGGTGACGTCCATGATGACGCCGCCCTTCAACATTTCGGCCAGGCCGGACTTGAGCTGGAACGTTCCTTTTTCCATGATCTATCTCCTTGAGAAGCTGCTGATTGCGTTGATGATGGACGCAACTTAACAGCGCTCCGGAGAACCGGGGGAGCGATCCGGCTGGTCATGGATCAATCTTTTTGGCGAGCGGGACAATGTGGATTGTCATGGTGACAATGCATGGAGGTAAAAAAGAATGTAAATACAGCTTGATGAAGTGTGACGGATAGTGTGTCTTTTTAAAAGAGAACCTGTGCTCCCAAAAGACCTGCGAACAGGGATTCAATAAGCACAAAGCTCTTTGGAAAGAGTGGGGTGGGGTTTGGGGAGGGGAGGGAAAAGTGTGGGGTTCCCCCTTTCTTCAGAAAAGTTTTCCCTCCCCAATGGCTCTACTTGTCTTCGGCCTTGCCTTCCAGTTCGGCAATGCGGAACTCGACATCCTCCCAGCGCTGGAGAGCGGCGGTCTGCTCGTCGTCAAGCTCGGAGATGCGCTTGGCGGTAGCGTTGAATCCGTCGGGATCGCGCGCGAAGAAGCCGGGATCGTTGAGCCGGTCTTCCAGCGTATGCTGTTCGTCTTCCAGCGCCGCCATCTTGCCGGGCAGGGCTTCCAATTCGTCCTTGAGCATTTGAAGCTCGCGCTGTTCCTTGAAGGTCAGCTTGCGCGGGCCGATCTTGGCCGGAGGGGCCAGCGGCTTGGGTTTCGGCTTGTCGGTGTGGGCAGCCACGGGCTCGGGGCGCTGGCGCAGCCAGTCCGTATACCCGCCCACGTACTCGCGCACCTGCCCGTCGCCTTCGAGCGCCAGTGTGGTGGTGACGAGGTTGTCGAGGAACTCGCGGTCGTGGCTGACCATGAGCACCGTCCCTGAATAGCTGGCGAGCAGCTCTTCAAGCAGTTCCAGCGTTTCCACATCCAGATCGTTGGTGGGTTCGTCGAGAACCAGCAGGTTGGAGGGCATGGTGAACAGCTTGGCGAGGAGCAGGCGGTTACGCTCGCCGCCGGAAAGCGTGTGTACCGGAACCCTGAGCCGGTCCGATTCAAAGAGGAAATCCATGAGGTAGCTGGCCACATGTCGCTGCTGCCCGTTGATGGTCACGGTGTCGTTGCCGTTCGCCACGTTGTCCATGACCGATTTTTCAGGATCGAGCGAGGAGCGGAGCTGATCGAAATAGCTGACTTCGAGCCGCGTCCCGTGCCGGATGGAGCCTTCCGTGGGTTCGAGTTCGCCGAGAAGGAGGCGGAGCAGGGTGGTCTTGCCCACGCCGTTGTTGCCGATGAGCCCGATGCGGTCCCCGCGCTGGATGATGGTCGAAAAGGGGTTGAATACGCGGTAGCCGTCTGGGTAGGCGAATCCCGCCTGTTTCGCCTCGATAACCAGCTTGCCGGAGCGTTCCGCCTCCTGCGCGAGCATGGAAACGACGCCCTGACGCGACACGCGGGCCATCCGTTCGGAACGCATGGCCTGCAACGCGCGGACGCGGCCCATGTTGCGGGTGCGGCGGGCCTTGATGCCTTGCCGTATCCACGCTTCTTCCTGCGCGAGTTTCTTGTCGAAGGCCGCGGCCTGTTTTTCCTCGGCGTCGAGGCGTTCCTCCCGGCGTTCGAGGAACTGGTCGAACGTGCAGGCATAACTGTAGAGCTGGGAGCGGTCCACCTCCACGATCCGCGTGGCGAGGCGGCGGACAAAAGCACGGTCATGGCTGATGAAGACGAAGGTTTTGACCCGCCGGACGAGGAAATCTTCCAGCCACGCGATGGTCTTGATGTCCAGATGGTTGGTGGGCTCGTCGAGCAGCAGGTTTTCGGAGGCGACGAGGGCGCGGGCCAGCGCCACGCGGCGCTTGTTCCCCCCGGAAAGTGTGGCGAAGTCCGCCTCGGGATCAAGCCCGAGCTGGTTGATCGCCTCAAGGATGTCGCCGTGGCGTTCCCAGCCTTCCCCGCTCTGGAGGAGGTCGCGGGCCAGCGCCAGTTTGGCGGCGGAGAGCTGATCCTCGCGGCCCGTGGCAATGAGATGGGCGGCGGCCAGCGCTTCGCCTTCCTTGCCGAGCCCTGAGGCCACCACGCCGAAGACCGGGCCGCTCCAATGATCGGGCACGGCCTGCGGCATATGTCCGAACGTGACGCCCGGCGTGCGGACGATGGTGCCGCCGTCGGGCGTGAGGTCGCCGGACAGCAGGGCCATCAGGGACGACTTGCCGACGCCGTTGCGCCCGACGAGACAAACCCGCTCACCCTGCTCCACATGCAGGTCGGCGGTATCGAGAAGCGTCTTGCCGCCCAGATTGAGCGTGACGCCCTGTAAACTCAAAAGTGCCATGAACTCCCTCGCAGGATACGCGAAAACGGATCGCGGGAACGTTTGTTGCGTAAGAAAGAGCGCGGCGGGAACGCTTGGGGGCCTTTCCGGTCGGCCCGGAGCGCGCCGCGCGGCGCTGACGGTACGGATTCTGCCCTGAAAGATATGCCGCTTCCTTAAAAGAAGCAAGGACTTTGCTTTAACTAGCTATAATAACTTTATTCATATCTATTTTTCCGCACCAATCTGCACCAAATTGGTGCAGGTGGGGATAGCCTCTGCTGCGCGTCGCTGTGATGATGCCAGCGCATGAGTATAGAAGGCCCCTGTCGTCGTAATGTTTTTGTGTCCCAGTTGCGCGGCTACGGCGGCAATGTCTACGCCTTTTGCCAGCATTTCTGACGCTGCGATGTGACGAAGGGCATACATGGGCATAGACACCCCAACTTTTCTGCACGCGCTGGCCCATGCCTCTCTGTACATATCTATCGATACTGGTTTGTCTTTTCTGCTCCTGCAAACAAGCTTATAACCCTTCACTTTGTCAGATTGGAAACGCTTCCAAGCTTCCGCCATATATGCTTCTGGCGGAAATACTGTTTTGGTGGTATTTACTTTCGACATGTAGACGCATACGGTTCTAGCCTTCCAGTTGAATGCCGACCATTCGAGACGGAAAAGTTCGGACACGCCGGGACGCAGACATAGGGCAATGGCGGTTTGGGCTGCCCATTGAAGCCACGGCGGGAGCATAGGAAAAAGTTTGTGGAAGTCTTCCAGCGTTCCCGTCCGTGGCTTGTTTTTTGCGCCTGGGAGTTGCCGATATTTCCCCCAAGGATTCTCGTGGAGCAAATCCTGTTCGACGCACCAATTGATTGCGGCCTTGAGTTTTGAAACGTAGGAGTTGATGCTTGTCATAGTCAGACCATCATTCCTGCACCTCTCGCGCACATTTTCGAGGTCACGACGTGTCAATGTGTCAACAAATCGGTCGGCAATAAACTCCGCTGGACCTTCCCGGTGATAGCCGTTTTGCCTGTCATGGCCACAGACCAAAAACTCGTACGTTGCTATGGTTTTTTCGGCGTACTCAGTGTTCTTTAAGTACACCAGCACTGCCTCCAATAGCGTCAAGCGTGTGTTTTCCACCGCATCATACTGGCAATCCGCATCGAACTGCCGAGCCTCTTCCTCAGTACGGAAAGAGCGCTGTCTCCAGCGCCCTTCCTCATCCTTGAACTTGACGGCCCATCTGCCGTCACCGCGCTTTGCTACGCTCATGGGATTTCCTTTTCACGTCAGCAAAAAGCGCCTTCCCTGATTCTGGGGATAGCCTATCGCGGGAAGATTTTCTAGTCCCTTGGTTGAGTTCGAGCAGTTCGAGAAACCGTTGGTAGAGACGTTGGTCTTCAATCTCTAACTCCCGACGCCGCTGTACGATTGAGCGGATTTCCGAGATTGTCGTTTCCATCCTTTCTCCTTTCCCCCTACGCGGCCCGCTCGTACACCCGCGTCCCAATCTCCGCGATCCGCGGATCAACCTTTTCGAGCGCATTGCACAGCTTGGTCAGCGTCTTAAGCAGGTTGTGCCAGTGAAGGCCCCGGAAGTAGGCGGGGCAGGTGTTCCGGCAATCTTCAAGGAAGGTCAGCCCGGCCCACATCCCGGCGCCCCATTGCGTCCAACGGGAAGCGTCCCCGGCAGCCGCCTGAATGTCCCCGACATGCCCGGCAAGGATATGGAACCGGGCATCCAGATCTCGTTTAGCGCCTGCGGAGAGCCTGCGTTTCTGCGTGTCATCCGCGCACCGTTCGATCCAGCGGTTGACCTTCTCGACTTGTCTGCCAAGGTCGCCAAGCTGCGCCAGCATTTCCGGCTTGAGGAAAGAAATCGCCACGGTGATCATGGACAGGGCCAGAACACAGCGGGTGTGCTGAATGGCCTCGTGGGGATACGGTATTACTGGGTTGATGGGTCTTCGCATGATGCTTCTCCTCTCTAAAAGAAAAGCCCCTTTCGGGGCTACTTCGGTTCGCGGGGTTCGGGGATGGGGCCAGCCCATTGTCCACCAAGTTTTTGATATGGTACGCGGTCGATCTGCATAGTGATGGCGACGGTTCCATCTTGATAGACGTACCGAGGGATGCGGCTATCTTCATCCTTCCACCAATTCCATGCTCCTAGTTGCGGCTCGGTCGTCCACGTCAGCGCACGGGGCAGGTTGTTCCACCAGTCATAGCACTCATCGGGAAAAACAAACCTCTTTCCGCCCATTCTGAACGGGCATCCCGGTTCGCCTTCACATATCACACGTAAATATCCATTGTGGTATTCAACATGGGCTGTTGCTTGACATAATGGACACGGTAGCAACGTCAGTTCTTCGGGCATGCTTTTTTACTCCGTTTAGAAGCTCTTTTTTTTATATATCTTGTCTCTTGAAGTTTTCTCTCCCAAGCAATGAGCGAGTCGATATGCAGCTTATCCTCTTCACTAAGAGGAGGCATCAGCGTTTCAAGCGGGATATGGAGCAGATATGAAAGTACAAGCAGTTCAGTCCTCCTTAGATCCCTTTTCCCATTAATAATCTCGGAAGCACGCGCTCTGCTGCGTAAGACAACAGCTAGTTCAGTTTGTGTGATCCCAGTCGCTTTCATCCCATCGTGAATGGCTTTTTGTACTGTGGTGTTCATCTCCCTTCCTCCATGGCTTTGCGGGCGGCTTCACGCATACACTCCATGCACGAACTATCTTGGCATTTAGACATATCTACATTGCGGGGGCACATTCCAAGCAAATCAACAGCGTTAGTGTATCCGTGTGCCAGCCAATCAGCTTCCAGCTCCAGCCGCCTTCTGTCCTCCTCGGCCTCCTCCAACGCATCAAGTAGCCGGATGGTGAAGTCCGCATGGGCCGCCTCAAAGCATGTGTATGGTGATGACAGTCTTTCGCGCCACTGGTCGCGCTCTTCTTTTGTTGGAGTCATATTTTCTCCTCAGCTTTGTGTGCCGCGTCGCGCCAACAACGTGGTTCTCCGTCGGGATAGTTGCAAGATAGACTGCCTTCGCAAGGATGTAGGGTTCTGCATGGGCTGGCTATCTCATTGAGCTTTGTCGCCAGCCAATCCGCCTCCCAATCCAGCCGTTCCAGTTGAGCCTTGACCTGTTTGTCTGCTTCATCGCAATCGTCGATGTGACCAGAACCGCCACACCAAGGGCAGTTATATCTTTCGGTAAATTCTTCTTCGGTCATGTGAGTATGACCGGGCAACGGTGACGGGATTTCCCCGCCCCATGCTGCGGCTGCCACTTCTGACATGGTGACGGAGTGCTTACGTGCTAGCTCCAGTTCCCGGCACAGCCTGAAAATGGTAGCTGCCGGCCCCATTTTGTCGAGCGCCCCGGGATCTCCAAGCATGTCGCCAATGGCGGCGGCCCGGATGCTGGCGAGTTCTTCGGTGGTGATCATTCTTCCGGCTCCGTCATTTCAAAAGCGTCTTGTATTTTTCCGTCAAAATCGTTGTCGCCGTGGTCTTCATCACAGAGCCTTCCGGCGAGATATTCGATCATATCTATAAGCCTCGGAACGGCGTTGCACGCGGCGACGATGTAGGTGGCGTTGGCGGTTTGCTCGCTTTGGAATGGTTCATCCATTCCGGCATTTGGACTACCTCGTTCGATTTTCGCAATGTCGATCATCCCTTCACGTTCTTCGGCAGTGATACATGCGTCATCTTCATCAAAGCCTTCACCTTCTTTGCATATCCACGGCCCCGGCGTCGCCGCCTTCGCCTTTGATTGCAGTTCGTCAAGCCATTCTTGTGCGGTCATCCTCTCTCCTCCTGCACACTGTTCAGCACTTCTTCCCAAGCTTGAGGCGTTACCCGTCCGCATGTTTTGCATCCTCTCACCCGACAATACGGGTCGGGACATTTCCCGATGGGAACTGTCACATAAGCCCGGCACATATACGCCCGCGCGATTGCCTCTTTTGAGCACTGCATAATGGATTCAAGGGAGGTTTCACTCATTGTCCATCTCCTCTTCAACGGCGATACGGGCTCTTTTCAGACGGCACCATCTGCACGAAAATGCGCTTCCATCGTCTTCGGTAAAGTAAGGACAATCATCAAGGTCAGCGTTTTCTGGAAGAGGACAAGGCTCTTCCAGTGTAAGTTTTGCCGCCACTCTCTCGGCAAACTCGGCGGCGTCGCGGTAGTCTGGACAAAGAGACAGCCCGTACAAACTTCTGGAACGACAAGAAGAGCACAGTTCATAATAGCCAACCCGATTCGGACAAGTATCACAATGTTGGGTGCGTTTCTTCCGCCCCTCCAGCCACTTCTTTTCCTGTTCCGTCAGCATATTTCACCCCGCGCGTTGTTCATGCAGCCGCGCCCCTGCACACCATCCAGATTGTCCACAGAAAAAAGGCGACCCACACCCATGTGAGCCGCCTTTCCCATTTCGTCATTCCGTCTTTTTCGTCCATTTATCGCAGATTGACAGTGTTCCGGTATTCCAATCGTTAAGCTCACAGCGGTAGACGCACTGATATACATCAATACGTCTACCATACTGGCAATTCTCACAATTTCTTGCTGGTGCGTACTCATGCCAGTTTACGCTTTCTTTTGTGACTTGTTGCATATCATCCCCGCGTGATTCGTATGCGCGGCCCACGGTTTGGGGTATGAAAAGCCCCGCCGGGGGAGGGCGGGGCGTGGGGTGCTATGCGATGACGTTCAAGCCGGGGACGTTCTCTTCCATGAACGCCTTGATGTTCTTCATGGCCTCGCCCTTCCATGCGCCGCCGTCAGCTTCAACAAGGGCAAACTTCACGCCGTCATTGTCTTTGCAACGGAACACGAAAGAGCTTTCAGGCTGTTCGACTTCGGTGAAGGTACGATAGGGCCGGAGCCGCACGGGATTGGGAAGAACATCGACCCCCTTTCCGGCAATGCCCTTTTTGACGGTAACGGCCTGTGTCACCCCATCATCTTCGGTGTTGGCTTCAACGGTGGTGGTCACGTTCGAGGCATACTTGATGACCAGTCCACGATCAGTAGCCTTCATCGGGTCTTCCGGTTCGACAAAGCAGGATTGCAACAAGATGTTGAACGCCTCGCCGCCCATAAAGCAGTTCAGGTTGAGTTGAAGCTGTTCCAGTTTTGCCCGGACGAACGCCTTGCGCTGGTTGAATCCGTTGCTGGAGAGGTTCGACAGAATGGCGACGGATTCGGGGCTTTCGACATGGCACAGGAGCGTGCCGAGGTTGAGTCCGTCCACATTGGCCTTGAGGTAATCGACCAGCGCCGTGAGCGTGGTCACGTTGAGGCAGGAAGGTTGTTCCTCAAGAACGGGGTAAACTTTCCCGGTGGTGTAGGTCAGTTCGTCAAGAACGATTTGTTCAGGCTTGGCATCACGGCGGATGGCTTCATAGAGGGCTTTAAGCATTGGCTACTCCTTTGTTCAGCTTAAGAATTTTCCCCCCGGTTTCCATTGTTCCGGGGAAGGTGTGCTGTTCCGGGTTTTCCCCGGATACCATTTCCGACGCGCCGATTTCTCCGGTGCGCGGGTCGGCGCCGATGTAGATGCTGGTTTCCAGCGGTTGGGGGGATTGCAGGGAACAGGAAGTCGTCACGAGGACTTCCGCCATGTTCCGGTGTTCGTTGGGCTTGATGATCATTTCAAGCTTGACCTTGCGAGGCTTCTTGGCAGGGGTGTTCGGGTCAACGATGTTGGCAATGGCCTTTTCTAATTCTCCGTGAAAACGCTCCACGGCTCCGCCGCCATACAGACTTTCAACAGTGAGCTTGATCATAAAGGTTCTCCTTTAGGTAAAAGAAAGCCCGCTGTGATGCGGGCGGATTGGCATTGTGCCGGGGTACATGCCCCCCGGCGGGCTCTATGGGGACGGCGCGGGAGGTGGGCG
>MJGMD1__coassemble_2025_pt1 | contig 23882 bp, 18 predicted proteins | sample MJGMD1__metabat2_low_PE_007 | metagenome-assembled genome bin MJGMD1
GGAAGGGGAGCCTTTTGAAAAAGGCTCCCCTTCCCCTCCCCGGTTCTCTTATTTCTTCAACATCTCCATCGCCTTGTCCGCGACCGGGCCGGGCAGCATCCCGGTGAGGCAGCGGGGATCGGGGCAGTGGTTGCGGTTGCAGTGCTGGCAGGGAAGGTTCAGGGCAATGTCGGCGTGCTCGGGGGAGGGGAAGGTCCACGCCGGTGTGGTCGAACCGAGTACGGTGAGGGTCGGCGTGTCCACCGCTACGGCGATGTGCCGGGGCGCGGAACAATTGCCGATGTGCAAATCCGCTTCCGCGATGCAGGCAGCCATTTCCCGCAGCGACAGCATCCGCTCCGGCAAGAGCAGCGAACCGGCGGGGCAGAGGCGGGACAACTCCTGAATTTCGGCTTCCTCGCCCGGCCCCCAGAGAGGCAGGAAGCGCAGGGAGGCGTCGCGCTCAGCAAGCAGGCTGACCAGCCCGGCGTAATGCGCCAGAGGCCAGCGGCGCGTGGGCTGGCGGTGCGTGGGGTCCAGCGTGATGAGGCGCTGTTCCGGCTGCAAGCCTGCCTGAGCGAGCAAGGTGCGCGCAAAGGCGTGCTCCTCGTCCGTGAGATAGACGCGCGGGCGCTCGCCGTTCCATTCGATGCCGAGAGGGCGCAATACGCTGGCCTTGCTCATGGCGGAATAGCCGTCGAGCATGTCGGAGGAATGCGTGTACAGCAGGCTCGTATACCACGGCGGCGTATAGGAGAGGCGGACCGGGGCGCCGGAAAAGGCCACTACCCACCGGCAGCGCGGAAGCTGTTGGAAGTCCACGACCAGATCATACCCGGTGCGGGCCACATGCCAGTACCACGCGATTTCCTGGGGCAGGGAGGACAGTACCTTTTTGTCCAACGCCCATACCTTGCCGAGATGCGGGTTGTGCTCAAGGAGCGGGGCACATTTTTTTTCGGTCAGCAGGTGGATCTCGGCGTCCGGATAACGCCGTTTGAGCAGCTCGATGGACGGCGTGGCGAGCACCACATCGCCGATCTGCCTGAGCTGGCAGACAAGGATGCGCTTGGGCGAAAAGGTGGCGAGATCGACGGCCATTACAGTGCGCCCACTTCTTCCGCGATGCGGAGGCACATGGACGCCTTGTTCAGCGTGTACAGGTGGATGCCCGGCGCGCCGTTGTCCAGCAAGGTGCGGATCTGCTGCACGGCAAACTTGAGGCCCGCTTCGCGTACGGCTTCCGCGCCGCCCTTGGCATTGGCTTCCTCAAGGGCGAGATAGAGCTTGCCCGGGATGTTCGCGCCGCACAGGGAGAGCGTGCGCCGGATGGATTCGAGGCTCTGGATGGGCAGGATGCCGGGGATGACCGGGACGGACACGCCCATGTCGCTGAGCCGGTCCACAAAATGGAGGTATTCGCGCACGTCGAAGAACAGCTGCGTGATCACGAAATCCGCGCCTTCACGGATTTTGGCGACGGTGTAGCGCCAGTCGCTGGCGAAGCTCGGCGATTCCGGATGGGGTGCCGGATACCCGGCGACGCCGATGCCCATGTCGGGATAATGCGCCTTGGCGAAACGGACGAGATCGGCGGCATGGCGGAATTCGGCGGTTTCCCAGTCGATGTCCTGCCCCTTGGGGATGTCGCCGCGCAGGGCCAGCACGTTATCCACGCCGTTGTCGCGCAGGCGCTGGAGATATTGGGTAATGTAGTCCTGCGTCGCGCCGACGCAGGTCAGGTGGGCCATCGTTTCGAACTGGAATTCTTTCTTCAGATGGGAAACGATTTCCAGCGTGGCGTCCTGGCTGGAGCCGCCCGCCCCGTACGTAACGGACGTGAACAGCGGTTCCAGCGGAGCCAGCCGTTCGGCCATCTTGAAGAAGTCCGGCCACTGGTCAGGGTCTTTCGGAGGGAAGAATTCGAAGGAATAGAAAGGCTTGCCCCTTTCCGCAATGAGTTGGCCGATATTCATGGAAAACCTCGTTTCAAAAGTCAGTCATAATCCCAAGTTCTTTATTCTATGCCGGATTTCCGCGAAGGGCAACGCCTTGTCGCGCGTTGGGGCAGGGGATGGCCCCGGGTGCGTTGCGCCTTTGCCGGAATTGCCGTAAACTCTGACTATTCGGGGCATTGGAGACCTGACCATCATGACGTTGCACCTTTTCTCATCCATACGACATGCAATGTGCCGTAGCGGGCGCGGCTTGTGCCTCGCGCCGCGGGTGTTTGCCGTGTTCCGTCAGTTGTTCCTCTTGGGCGTGCTGGCGTTGTCCGCCGTCCCTGCCTTTGCTGACGGTGTGCCTTCCGAGCCGCAGGATGGCCTCACGGCTATCAAGAACGCGCTTGTCCCGCCACAGCCGAGCGCGGAACAGCCGGCTCCCCCACCTCCGCCGCGCTGGGTTTTTGAGACGCTCCCGCCGTGGGAAAAGCTGGAGGAAGGCCTTCAGCTCGGCTTGTTTTCCGCGCAATTCGACGGAGGCGATCCGTTTGAAGTGGTGTTCCTGCGCATCGATCCCGCGTATTTCGATTTTACCGTGGAAACGGCGAGTTCTGAAAAACAGTCGTTGCCGCTTGAAGCCTGGGCCACGCGCAAGGGCCTGATCGCCGCCACCAATGCCAGCATGTATCTGCCTGATGGCGTTACGAGCACCGGGTATCTCCGTACCGGCGAGACAGTCAATAACGGGCGCGTGGTGTCCAAGTTCGGGGCGTTTTTCGTCGCGGGCCCGGACAGCCCGGATTTGCCCGGCGCGGACCTGCTGGACCGTTCCACGGACGATTGGGAGAACCTGCTTCCGCATTACAGTATGGTCGTGCAGAATTACCGCATGATCAGTTCGGATCGGCGTCTGCTCTGGAAGCCCGGCGGCCCGAAGCACTCCATTTCCGCCGTGGGCCGTGACGGCACGGGGGCCATCCTGTTCATCCTGTGCCGGGAACCGATAACCGGCGTGGACTTCGGGGGGCTCTTGCTGGCATTGCCCATTGACGTCCGGGTGGTGATGTATACCGAGGGCGGAAGCTTGGCCGGCCTCTTCCTGCGCACTCCCGTCCGCAGCCAGATCTGGCTGGGGCGTTCCTTGCCGGAGTTCTGGGCTTCCGGAAGCCAGGGGGCTCCGCTGCCCAACGTCATCGGTGTCCGGCGCAAATCGTAATGTGCCTTCCCTCGTGCGGGAAGGCGGCCTTTTGGTCCCCTATCGGCAGCAACGGGTTTAACGCTCGCCGTGCGCAAGTGAGGCGGTCCGCCTCCGCGCGCGACAATTGAGGAATGACATGAAACTGTATGTCGCAATGGTGGGGTTGCCCGCCAGAGGCAAGAGCACGCTGGCGAAACGCATCAGGTCGGGGCTGGAGCAGCAGGGCATCCGTACCGCGATCTTCAACAACGGCGAGTTGCGCCGGATGCTTTTCGGCCTTGAAAGCGGTTCCGCCGAGTTTTTCAATCCCGACAACACGCGCGCCCAGAGGCTGCGGGATCAGATCACGCACCAGAACATGGAGCGCGCCCGCGCATGGCTCGATGAGGGCGGCGACGTCGCCATCATCGACGCGACCAACGGGACGGTGCATCAGCGTGTGGATCTGAGCGCGACGCTCCGGGATCGGCCCGTCTTGTTCATCGAATGCGTGAATGACGATCCGCTGTTGCTGGATGCGTCCATCCGGCGCAAGACCCGTCTGCCCGAGTTTGCCAACATGACGCAGGAAGAAGCGCTGGAAAGCTTCCGCAAGCGGTTGGCCTACTACGAGAGCGTATACACCCCGGTCCGCAAAGAGCGGTGCTGGATACGCGTGGACGCCGTGGACAGCTGCATTCAGGACGAAGCCCCGAGCAACGACCTCCCGTATTATGCGGCCATCCGCGACATCATTTCCTCCCGCTGGGTGCAGGATCTGTATCTCGTGCGGCATGGTGAGACGGACTACAACCGCGAGGGCCGCCTCGGCGGGGATCCGTCTTTGACCGCCAAGGGGATCGAGCAGGCCGAAAAGCTCGCCGCGCATTTCGACGGCGTGGAGCTTCCGTACATTTTTACGTCCACGAAGCAGCGTTCCGCCGAGACGGCCGCGCCGCTGCTGCGTTCGCGTCCGAACACCATCAGCATGGCCCTGAGCGAGTTTGACGAGATCAATGCCGGGGTGTGCGAAGGGATGCGCTATTCCGACGTGCGCGACGGTATGCCTCTGGAGTATGAGGCGCGTTCCCACAATAAGTACGGGTATATCTATCCCAACGGCGAGAGCTATGCGATGCTCAAGGAGCGCGTGGCCCGCGGCTTGCGGCGGGCGTTGTTCCTGTCCGGCGAGGGGACGCTCATGATCGTCGGGCACCAGGCCATCAACCGTACCTTGCTGTCGCTGTTCCTGTTTCAGAGGGCGAGCGACGTGCCCTATACCTACATTCCGCAGAATCAGTATTACCACATCACCATCACGCAGCGCCGCAAGCTGTTTGAAATGATCCGGTATGCCTAACGGCGGGGAATACGCGGGAGTTCTGTGGAACGGATGGATCTGAAAACGCGGCTGTCCGATATAGTCAACAGGTACGGATTCACAAAGCAGGAATTTTCGCTTTGTTCTGAATCGGTGCTGCTTCATGACGCGCGGCTGTGTTTTCAGGCGGGGTGTACGGGATATCTCCTTAACGTTGTGCTTTTTTTGTGCGCCACCCCATTCGGGATCTTGTCCGGCGGGAAATATGTTTATCTGGCAAGCTGCATAGTGTATGCGGCGGTGGCCTTTGCTGTAAAACATGCAGCCCTGCGTAACATGGTCCGTATCCAGTAATACTGCTGGCGGGCATCCATATTGAGGGGATACTGGCAACGCGGCGTACGCGGACAGCGTGAGCGTCATTTTCCCCGTCATGTTTGCCGCCGCGCCGCAGCTTTTGACCGAAAGGTTCTGGCGGATGATTGTTGTCACGTATGCCTGTTGCCTTTTGCATATCCTCGTCGCTTTTCATACGAAGGCCCCAACCTTGGCATGGTTCGACACGATCCATATAGCCGTGTTCAGCGTCTCCGGCTTTTGCGCCCATTATTTCGACAGCAGGTTGAGGATAAAGACTTTTTTGACTGGCCTCCAGCGGGATACGCTGACAAGGCGGTTGCGTTTGGCGCACAGGGACTTGAAGCGCAGGGCGGAACATGACGGGCTTACCGGCCTGCTTACGCGCAATGCCCTCGTCAGAAGGCTGAAGCCGGTTTTGGCTGGAGAATAGGGCCTTTTTCCTCGGCATCATGGACATCGACGATTTCAGGGGCATCAACGATACGTTCGGCCACAGCGCCGGGGATGTTGTCCTCAGGCGGATGGGTGCCGTCCTGCAAGAACAGCTCGGCGATGCCGATATGGCTTCCCGCATCGGCGGGGATGAGTTCGTCTTCGTTATGCCGGCATTGTCGGAAAAGAGTCCGCCGAGAGCCTGCTGCCCCGGATATGTGCGGCGTCTGTCACGCATGAGGATGTGCCCTGTCCGATTTCGGTTTCCATCGGTTTTGCCGCGTTTCCCAATGACGGGGCCGCGTTCGAGGTCCTGCACAAGGAGGCGGGCAAGGCGCTGTATCATGCCAAACGGCAGGGGAAACGGCAGTGCGCTTTTTACGGGGAACTGCCTGAGCCTTGCCCCGCGCCTTGAATGGAATGATTGTCTGATTTATTGCTTATGCAGGGGGCGGCTTCCGTTTGACAGGCGGCATTCTTTTCTATATACAGAAGGTTCGAGAGAGTCGGGCGGCGGTGGCGCCGCCAACCCCGCCAGGTTCGAAAGAAAGCAACGGTAACGGTTGTTCGCCGGGTGTCCGACTCTCAAAAAGCGCAAGCCCTCGGGTTTGCGCTTTTCGTTTATGCGGGTACCGCCGCAAAGGAGGGAGACATGAATCAGGAATGTGCCGTCGGGTATGCGTCGGAAGCGGACATGGATGCTTGGATGGATCTGGTTGCGCTTGTCCGGGATGCCTTCCCCGGGCTGTCGCTCGGCGAGTACCGGGGGAATCTGCGGAAAGCCATTGCGGAGCGGCGGGCGCTGTGCGCCAAGGAAGCAAGGGGGCTGCTCGGCGTGCTGGTGCTCTCGGATCAGCACAACGGCATCGGCTTCCTCGCCGTACATCCTGAGGTGCGGGGGCGGGGCGTCGCTTCGGCCCTTGTCCGCATGATGCTGGATGTGCTCCCCGCCGATCAGGATATCTTCGTGACGACGTACCGGGAAGACGATCCGCTCGGTGCGGCTCCGCGGGCCCTGTACAAGCGCCTCGGCTTCGAAGAGGCCGAACTTGTCACCCGCTATGGGTATCCATGTCAGCAATTCGTGCTGCGGCGCGGTTCCGGGGACAAGTAAAGGCAGAGCCGCCGGTACGCTCGGCCCCGTCAGGCGCACGGTAGGGCCTTCGACAGCGCCAAGCATTGCGCGAATGCCGGATGGAGCCGTTCATCTTTTGGGAACCTTGGCTCTGTTTGCCGGAATGACGTGTTTTAGGGAGCCGTTTATGAAATACGAATGGAAGAAGCACGAAAAAGCGTTGTACCTTCCGAAAGCCGTTCCTGCTCCGGTTACCGTCCCCGAGCACGCCTTTTTCATGATACGCGGGGAAGGGAACCCCAACGGCGAGGCGTTCCTCGAAGCCATAGGCGTCCTGTACGCCCTGTCATATGCGGTCAAGATGTTGCCGAAGAAAGGGGATGCCCCCGAAGGCTACTATGAGTACGCCGTGTTCCCGCTGGAAGGGGTATGGGACACGGCGGAACCGATGCGGCCGGGAGAGGCCCTCAACAAGGATGCCCTGCGCTACACCCTGATGATCCGCCAGCCGGATTTTGTGACGGACGAACTCGCCGAGCGCATCCTCGCCGCGACAAGCAGGAAAAAGCCGCATCCCCTCTATGCGTCGGCCTCTTTCGGGCACTGGAACGATGGCTTGTGTGTGCAAATGCTTCACGTCGGCCCTTACGACGACGAACCCGTAAGCTTTAACATGATGCAAGCCTACTGCGCGGAACACGGGTTGCGGCGTGCATCGGACAGCCACCGGGAAATCTACCTCTCGGATGCCCGCAAAACCGATCCGGCACGTCTGAAAACGGTACTGCGGTTTGGCGTGGAGCCCTGTGCCTGAGAACTCATCCCTCAACAACAAAAGCCGCTTCCCTCCAGAAAACGAGAAGGAAGCGGCTTTTTTACATGGAAAGAGTGAGCAGGGATTCGATAGGGCCAAAAGCCTTTGCAGGGAAAAGGGGGGCACAAGCTGTGCCGGCAGGTTTGGGGAAGGGAAAGGGGAAACATGGGGGGGCTCCCCCTTTCTCCAGAAAGTTTCCCCTCCCCGATTTTTTATTCCCCAATCTTCGCCTTCAAAACATCCATCGCCTCGTCAATGCCCGCCGGGTTCGTGCCTCCGGCCTGAGCCTGATCGGGGCGTCCGCCGCCGGAACCGGCGATGGGCGCGGCAACTTCCTTGATCAGCGCGGGTGCGGTGAAGCGTCCGTGCAGGTCCTTGGAAACATACAGGATCATGCTCACCTTGCCCTCGTCCACGGGGGCGGCGATGCAGGCCACGCCGGAAGGCATCTTGGAGCGGATGTCGTCCATGAGCTCGCGCATGGCCTTGATGTTGCTGGCGTCGAGTTTCGCGGCAAGCACCTTCACGCCGTTGATCTCCACGACCTTGGACATGAGATCCCCGCCCTGCCCGGACGCGGCCTGCGCGGCGGCCTTTTCCAGATCCTTGCGGAGCCCGCGGTTTTCTTTCTGGAGGCCGTCCAGCTTGGCGACAAGCCCGCCGGGCTGCGTCTTGAGCATGGCCGCAAGCTGGTGCAGCTCCTCGCTCATGGCGCGGGCATGCTTGAGGGCGTTCCAGCCGGTCGCGGCCTCGATGCGGCGCGTGCCCGCAGCAATGCCGCTTTCGGACAGGATGACGAAACTGCCCGCCTGGCCGGTGCTGTGCAGATGCGTGCCGCCGCAAAGCTCTACGGACTCGGTGTGATCCGGGTTGCCGATGGTCACCACGCGCACGGTGTCGCCGTACTTTTCGCCGAAGAGCGCCATAGCGCCCATGTCGATGGCGGCCTGCTGGCCCATGAGCTTGGCGGTCAACGGGTAGTCGGCCATGATCGCGGCGTTCACGTCGCGTTCCACGGCGGCCAGCTCTTCCGGGGTCATGGGCGCGATGTGCGAGAAGTCGAAGCGCAGGCGATCCGGCGTGACCAGAGAACCCGCCTGACGCACATGGTCGCCGAGCACGCGGCGCAGGGCCGCATGGAGCAGGTGCGTGCAGGTGTGGTTGCGGGCCGCGTCGAGGCGTATGGATTCGGTCACGGTCAGCACCACTTCCTGATCGGAAAGCAGGGTGCCGCCGTCCACTTCGATGTGATGGACGGTGAGGTCGGCTGAAGGCTTCAGGGTGTCGAGCACCTTGGCCGAGCCAGCCGGAGCGGTGAGCAGTCCCGTGTCGCCGCACTGGCCGCCGGACGCGCCGTAGAAAGGCGTCTGATCGGTAACGACGTAGCCCAACGAGCCGCTGGGCAGGGCTTCGACGGGCAAGCCGTCGTCGTCGAGCAGGGCCACGACGCGGCCCACCCCGGTCAGGGCCGTGTAGCCGAAAAATTCGGACTTGAGGCCGTCTTCAAGCAGGCCCTGGAAACGGGAGGCGATGTCCTTTTCGCCGGAACCCTTCCACGCGGCGCGGGCGCGCTGCTTCTGCTGGTGCATGTATTCGTTGAAACCGGCCTCGTCGGCCTTGAAGCCGCGCTTTTCGGCCACGTCGTTCACGATGTCCAGCGGGAAGCCGTAGGTGTCGTACAGCTTGAACGCGGTTTCGCCGGGAATGATCTTCTCGCCCCTGTCGGCGAGGGCGTCCATTTCCTCTTCAAGCATGGAGAGGCCCTTGTCGAGGGTGGAGGAGAAGCGCTCCTCTTCCTCGCGGGTCACGCGGGCCATGAAGTCGGCGCGGGCGCGCAGTTCGGGGTAGTCCTCGCCCATGACTTCCACGACCTTGAGCGCGGTCTTGTACAGGAACGGCTCCTGCATCCCCATGAGGCGGCCGAAGCGGAAGGCGCGGCGGATAAGGCGGCGCAGCACGTAGCCGCGGCCTTCGTTGGAGGGCAGGATGCCGTCCGCGATCATGAAGGCGATGGCGCGGCTGTGGTCCGCGATGACGCGCAGGGCGGTGTCGTTGTCGGCATTGTCGCGGTAGCGGACACCGGCGAGTTCGGCCATGTAGTTGATGAAAATCTGGAACAGGTCGGTGTCGTAGTTGGAGCGCACGCCCTGGCACACGCCCGCGATGCGTTCAAGGCCCATGCCGGTGTCGATGGACGGGCGGGGCAGGGGGACGCGGGAGCCGTCGGGAAGCTGCTCGAACTGCATGAACACGAGGTTCCAGATTTCAAGGAAACGGTCGCAGTCGCACTTGCCGATGCCGCAGTCCGGGCCGCAGGCCATGTCCGCCCCCTGATCGAAGTGGATTTCCGAACAGGGTCCGCAGGGGCCGGTATCGCCCATGCTCCAGAAGTTGTCCTTTTCGCCGAGGCGGAAGATGCGCTCGGGCGCGACGCCAGCCACTTTCTGCCAGAGTTCGAAGGCTTCGTCATCATCCTTGTAGACGGTGATGTAGAGCCGATCCTTGGGCAGTTTCAGGTCTTCGGTGATGAAGGTCCACGCGAAACGGATGGCGTCTTCCTTGAAGTAGTCCCCGAAGGAGAAGTTGCCGAGCATTTCGAAGAAAGTGTGGTGGCGCGCGGTGCGGCCCACGTTGTCGAGGTCGTTGTGCTTGCCGCCCACGCGCAGGCACTTCTGGGACGTGGTGGCACGCACGTAGTCGCGTTTTTCCTGTCCGCAGAAAATTTTCTTGAACTGCACCATGCCCGCGTTGGTGAACAGCAGGGACGGGTCGTCGCGGGGGATCAGGGAAGAGGAGGCGACTTCGGTGTGCCCGTGTTTTTTGAAGTATTCCAGAAAACGGTGGCGGATTTCATTGGCTGTCAGCATACAGGCTCCTGCGGGAGGTGGAGAGATCGGGGGATGAGGCTATGCCCGGCGGCATCGCCTCCGGAAAGGTTCGGCGGGGAGGGAGCCCCTCCCCGCATCGGATCAGATTTCGTCGTCCATGTCGTCGACGGGGGCGTTTTCGGGGTCCGGGAGGGTTTCTTCCGGTGCGTGCACGACGGGCCGCGGGTTCATGCCCAGATGCTCGATGAGCTGGCTCTCGATGGCGTTGCGCAGCTCGGGGGTTTCATCGAGCAGGGCACGGACCTTTTCCTTGCCCTGGCCGAGCTTTTCGGCCCCGAAGGCGAACCATGCGCCGCTCTTGTCCACGATGCCGGCGTCGACGCCGAGGTCGATGAGTTCCCCGGAGCGGGAAATGCCCGTGCCCCAGATGATGTCGAACTTGGCTTCGCGGAAGGGCGGGGCCATCTTGTTTTTGACCACCTTCACGCGGGTAAGGGAGCCGTAGGCTTCTTCCTTGTCCTTGAGGGTCTGGATCTTGCGGATGTCGAGGCGCACGGAGGAGTAGAACTTGAGCGCGTTGCCGCCGGTGGTCGTTTCCGGGCTGCCGTAGCCGGTGACGCCGATCTTCATACGGATCTGGTTGATGAAGATGACGGCGGTGCGGGACTTGTGGATGGTGCCGGTCAGCTTGCGGAGCGCGTGGGACATCAGGCGGGCGTGCCCGCCGACCTGCGTTTCGCCCATCGCGCCTTCGAGTTCGGTCTGGGGGATAAGGGCGGCCACGGAGTCGATGACCACGAGGTCCACCGCGCCGGAACGGACCAGCATGTCGGCGATTTCAAGGGCCTGCTCGCCGTGGTCGGGCTGCGAGATGAGCAGTTCGTCGGTTTTGACGCCAAGGCGCCTGGCATAGGTCACGTCAAGCGCGTGTTCGGCGTCGATGAAGGCGGCGGTCCCGCCGAGCTTCTGGCATTCCGCGATGACGTGCAGGGTGAGGGTCGTTTTGCCCGAGGATTCGGGGCCGTAGATTTCGGTGACCCGGCCCTTGGGGATGCCGCCGATGCCGAGGGCGAGGTCTACGCCGATGGACCCGGTGGGGATCACCGGGACTTTGACATGGACATCATCGGAAAGCTTCATCACGGCGCCTTGGCCGAATTTGCGTTCGATGGTTTCGAGGGCTGTTTTCAACGCCTCTTGGCGCGCTTCTTCAGGGGTAAGGGTTGGCTTTTTTGCCATTGGGGGAGACTCCATAAAGGTAGACGGGGTTTGCCGGGATAGGCTTCCCGAATTTGCTTTCATACCAAAAGCGCCCGGATCGGGCAACCCGATTACGGGCACGCGATCCCGTATGTCAACGGATTCCGCAGGATAGAAAAAGGGGGGAGGCGTTCCGATCCTCCCCCCTCTTGTTTTGTCCCGGATCGGGCGGGCTATTTCTTTTCCAGATCGGCCATCAGTTCCAGAGCCGTCTTGGGCCCGGTGTTCACGTCCAGCTTGATGGAGGGATCCGTGTCTGACAGCGTGTCGAAGGCTTCAACGGGAATCGGCTTTTCCGTGTTGAAGATGAGGCGGATAGCGCCGGGCTTGTCGATGTACTCCATGAGCTTCGCCGTGTTTTCCGTCCCTTCGGCGGCGCCGAGGGATTCCTTGACGTACTTCTTGGCCATATCCACACACTGTTCGGGGGTCAGGCCCATGAACTTCTGGCCGAGGATGCCGAGGCGGGGCAGGAGCCCTTCATCGGCGTATCCCGCTTCGATGTGGCTGAACTTGATGTTCTTTTCAACAAAGTTTTCAATGTCGGAATCGGTGACGCTGTTATTGTTGATGATCTCAAAGAAGGCCTTATAGGGGACTTCGCCCTTGACGGCGAAGTCGGCCGTACCGAGCTTGGCGACGCTGAGGGAAGCGGTGCTGTTGAACTGGTTGTCCTTGTTGGGCAAGGAAATGGCATAGGATGCGCTGGCATCTATTTCCGGCACGCCCATGACCGAGAGCAGCTGGAGTTCCGGCACGAGGGCCACGGGCATCTTGAGGTGCTCCAGAGACACTTCAAGGGCGTAGGGGGAGGTCGAAGGGTTCGTGATGTTCAGCTTGTCCAGCGAAACATCGAGCAGGGCGCTGCTGGTTTTGAGGTCCTTCAGGGAAAAGACGCCGATGAGCGGCTTGGGCCCGGCGAAAAAGTTCTGGAAGATCCCGAACGCTTCATCGTCGTTGATGTCGGTGGGAGCGATGAAGTAAATCTTCTCCATGATGTCGCGGGGCGGCAGGTTCATGTTCTCGAGCCGGATTTCGCCGAGCGTCAGGACGTCCTGCCCCCTCAGGGTGAACACGATCCCGTTTGTCACGGAAGAGTCCAGATGCCCTTTGGCATAGGATTTCTGGACGGCGGAATCGGTGGAGAGGGAGAAAGGCAGGGCCTTGCTCGTTATCTTGACGCCGGAGGCGGAATCTTCCTTGTACGAAAGACCGTAGATGATCGCCAGGGCCACTTTCGGATCGTCGTCACCGGCGGTGCTCATCAGGGTTTTGACGGCGGCGGTTTCAATGGCGACGCCCTTGAAGGTGCGGAGCCGTACCGTGATGTTCGGTTCGGGACCGAAGGACAGGTTGTGCAGGGCGATCTCGTCGGCTACGGGAAGTTCCGCTTCCTTGATTTCGCTCTTGGGGTCGCGCATCAGCGAAAGCAGGGTGGTCCCCGGATTCCGGATATCCAGCGTTTCGACGGTAGCGGCCACGGTCTGCTTTGCCGGGGTAACATACGTCATGCGGACGTTTTTGAGGACAAGATGGTTGTCCATCAGCGTATAGGAAATATCCCCGAGCTCCACGTGGGCATCCTGTGGAGTTTGGGCCGCCCATGTGCGGATGGCGTCAACGACGGCGTTTTCAAGATAGCGCATCCCGCCGTACCCGACGGCGATGACTGCGACAACGGCGATGCCGAGGCCAACGAGGCCTTTCTGGAGTTTGGACAGAGCCATGGCTTTCCTCGAAGAAGGTTTGATGGTCATCCATGCAAGGCATGGAAAGAGCAACAGTGTAGGTACGGCCTCCCGCCCGGTCAAGGAAATCATCCGGGGAGCGGGAGAGAAATAAAGGAGGAAAACGCGAAACGGCCCCGGGGCGAGGAACCCGGAGCCGTCTTGCGTGCGCGCCGTGTGCGGCGGAGCGCCCGGTTTGGATGAGCGGGAAGCGACGGGCGCTGTCGGAGAGCCGTCTTCATGAGGCCCTGTCAGGCCCGGCCGGAGGAACCGCGTGCCGTTCGCGGCGCGCAGCCAGACGCGGGGAGCGTCTTCCGGCGGAAACCATTCCGCTTTCTTCCGCCAAGAGGCTCAGGAGGACGTCTCCGGATTGGAGAAAGCGGCGGGGTTCCGGGGCTGGGGCCCCGGAACCGGACGTGTACGGCTGTTTAGGACGCTACGCAGGAGCGGACGGACTTGGGCTTCGCTGCATCGCCGCCCTTCTTGGCGTTGGGATCGACGGTGCGGATCGTGGTGACCTTGTTCTGGGTGAAGAAGTCGATGCCGTCCTTGCCCTGCGCCTTGTTGGTCCCGAGGAGCGACCCCTTGATGCCGCCGAAGGGAATGTACGGATGCGGGGCGCAGATGCCCACGTTGACGCCGACCATGCCCACATCGGCGTCGCGGCTGAACTTTTCGGCATAGAACTGGCTCTGCGTGAAGATGCACGCGCCGTTGCCGAATTCGGACTGCCGGATGAGTTCGAGGGCGTCGTCGATGTCCGCGATTTTGATCGTGGCGACCAGCGGGCCGAACACTTCAGTCGTGAACAGCGGGTTGCAGGGGGTCACGTCCTTGATGATCGTGGGGCCGACGAAATAGCCGTTCTTGTTTTTTTCGGGCAGTTCTGGGTTGCGGCCGTCGAGGACGAGTTCGCAGCCGTGTCCGTGGTTCAGGGCGATATCCACGTATTCCTTCACCTTGTCGGCGGCGGAACGGGAAATCAGGGGTCCCATGTACACGTCGGGATCAAGCGCGTCGCCGACTTTGACCTTCTTGGCGGCTTCGATCATGCGTTCGAGCACGGTGTCGTACAGTTCGGGCACGATGGCCACGATGGACCCGGCGAGGCAGCGCTGGCCCGCGGAGCCGTAGCAGGAGTTGATGTAGTTTTCGATGAAAACGTCGATGTCGGCGTCTTCCATGACCACAAGCATGTTTTTCGCGCCGCCGAGCAGCATGGAGCGCTTGGCGCCTCTGGCGCAGCCTTCGGCCATTTTTTTGGCGGTCGGGGTGGACCCGACGAGGCACACGCCCGCGATGCGGGGATCTTCATACCACGTGCCGGGGATGTCGCGGCTGCCGTGGATGACGTTGACGACGCCGCCGGGCAGGCCGATTTCCATGAAGATTTCGCACATGAGCTGCATGAAGTAGGGCGACTGGGTGGACGGCTTATAGATGAAGGTGTTGCCCGTGCCGATGGCGAAGGGGATGAACCAGCCGAACACCAGCGCGGGGAAGTTGAAGGGCGCCACGCCGCCGAACACGCCGAGGGATTGTTTCGTGACCTTTCCGGTGATGCTCCCGGCGATCTGATCGAGGGTCTCGCCCTGAATCAGCGCGGGGATGGAGCAGGCCATTTCGACGATTTCGATGACGCGCTGGACTTCGCCGCGGGCTTCGGAAATATGTTTCGCCTGATCGAGCGCGATGCCCTGAGCGAGCTTTTCCAGATCGCGGATCATGCATTCCCGGATTTTATGGATATAGGTCATGCGCTTGGCGATGGGGACGAGGCGCCACGTCTTGTAGGCTTCGGCGGCGGTGGCGATGGCGGCTTCGCAGGTTTCCATGTTGGAAACGGGCACGGAGCCGATGGTTTCGCCGGTGGACGGGTTGTACAGGGGAACCGTTTTGCCGCCCGTTTCTTCCTGCCACTGGCCGTTGATGAAGTTGCGGATCTGGATCATGGTTTTGCCTCCAAACGTATTCTGGGTGGGTGTGGGAATGGGCCCGTTTTGGGATCTCGGCCCATGACTCTCCTATACGCGCCTTCCGTCTTTCCCGTCTTCTCGCATTCTGCCAAAGAGTATCGCGATCCTGCCAAAATGGGCGGAAATGGCGGGTGCGTGGTGCGGGGAGGGTGCAGGGGGAGAAGGTTAGGGAGGGGAGGCCGCGCGGCGGGAGTTCGTTCCGGCGGAAGGTGGAAAGGGGGAAATGGGGAGAGCTTCCGATAAGTGATTCTGATTTTTATCCTAATAAAAAACTACATGTAATTTTTGATAAAATTACTGGGAAGTTGACGCCCTCAGGTGGTGCCTGCGCGGGGACGGCGGGATGAGGGCGGCTTTAGGGTACGGGCGTGGGAGATGATTGTGTCGAAGAGGCGGGAAGGCGGCGTGCGCGTCAGCGGGCGAGTTGGCCCGGCGTGCGCCCGAAGAGTTTCTTGAAGGCGGCGATGAACGCGGAAACGGAGGCGTAGCCGCAGTTGAGGGCCACGGCGGTGACGCTTTCCCCCGCTTCAAGCTGGGCGCGGGCGTGGTGCAGGCGGATACGCTGACGCCAGCGCCCGAAGGATTCCCCGGTCTGGCGCTGGAACAGGCGGGCAAGGGTGCGTTCGGACATGCCGAGGCGCGTGCACCATTCGCGGATCGTTTCCGGGGAGTCCGGCTCATTGAGGAGGGCGGTGCACAGGGCGACGAGGCGGCGATCGCGGGGCATGGGGAGGGGAAAGCCCACTTCGGGGAGCAGGGGGAGCTGGTCGAGCAGGACGGAAACCATCCTGGCCACGGGGCCGGGCTCCTCATAGTCGCAGGGTTGCGGGGCGAGTGCGTGGATGAGTTCGCGGACGAGGGGCGAGACCTCCATGGCGTGGTAGCGTTGAAACCGGGGGCCGGGGGGCAGGACATGAGGCATGATGTACAGGGCATTGTCCACGGACGGCTCCGGGATGTACCATTCATGGGTCAGCCCGGGAGGGATCCACACGGCCCTCTGCGGCGGCGCGGCATAGTTGCCGAGTTCGGTACAGATGACCATGTATCCGGAGCGCATGAACGCCAATTCGCCCCAGTGCTCATGCCGGTGCAGATCGCTCCACGTACCCGCTTCGAACGGGTCGTTGAACCAGAACACCGGACGCGGCAGCCTGACGAACGGGACATTGTAGCTTTTGACCTCGGTGAGCCGGTAGGATTTCATGGGCGGTTCGTCTCCATGCCGTAAGTGTAGCGTAAAGCCGTTCCCGCCGACAAGGGGGACGGAATGGGGCGGGACGGATTGGGCATTGTTTATCTGCATACATTGATATAGAATAAACGCCCGTCGTTTGCCCAAACCGGGCCTTTCCTAACCCGAGATCTGCCGCGGAGCGTGTTTCATGTCCGAAAAAGCCAACTTCAGGGCGCTGTTGCCCATGATCGTCTTTCTTGTCCTGTTCATCGGGACGGGCATAGCCCTGACCGCAGCCGGGGCGGATATGCCGTTCTATCAGCTTTCCGCGACGGTGGCGATCATCCCCGCCATCGTGCTCGCCATCCTTCAGGGCAAGGATGATCTGAACAAAAAGATCGGCGTGTTCCTTTCAGGCGTGGGTGAAATCAACATCATCACCATGTGCATGATCTTCCTGCTTGCGGGCGGGTTCGCGTCCGTGGCTTCGGCCATAGGCGGGGTGAAGGCTACGGTCAATTTCGGGCTCTCGCTGCTGCCCCCGTCCATGATCCTGCCGGGCCTGTTCCTCATCGGGGCGTTCATTTCCACGGCGATGGGCACCAGCATGGGGACCGTGGCCGCCATTGCGCCCATTGCGGTGGGCGTAGGCGAGCAGACCGACATTCCGCTGGCCTTGCTTCTCGGCGTGGTCATGAGCGGGGCCATGTTCGGGGACAACCTGTCCATGATCTCGGATACGACCATTGCCGCCACCCGCACGCAGGGCTGCGAGATGAAGGACAAGTTCCGCATGAACCTGCTCATCGCCCTGCCCGCGGCGCTCGTCACGCTGGTTCTGTTGTGGTTCGCAGGGGCTTCGGGGCAGGTGGTCAAGCACGAGGAGTATCAGTTTATCCGCGTTGTCCCGTATCTCGCTATTCTGGTCATGGCGCTCGCGGGCGTGAACGTGTTCATCGTGCTGCTGGCGGGCATCGTGTTTACCGGCGCGGTGGGTATTGCCTCTGTGGGCGGCTATACGCTCATCCAGTGGAGCAAGGATATTTACAGCGGTTTTGTGGGCATGAACGAGATCATGGTGCTCTCCATGCTGGTGGGCGGCCTCGGGGAGCTCATGCGTTACCACGGCGGTATCAGCTGGCTGTTGGAGCGCGTGAACGGGCTGGCCCGGAAGCTCTCCGCCGAGTCCCCGGTGAAGGCGGGCGAATGCTGCATCAGCCTGCTGGTATTGCTTGCCAATCTGTGTACGGCGAACAATACGGTGGCTATCATTCTGACGGGCAAGGTGGCGCACGAAATCGCGGTTTCGAACGGAGTTGACAGGCGGCGCAGCGCCAGCTTACTTGATATTTTCTCATGCGTCGTGCAGGGGCTCATCCCCTATGGGGCGCAGTTGCTGCTGGCCGGTTCCATTGCGAAGCTTTCGCCTTTGTCCATTGCAGGGAACAACTGGTATTGCATGTTGCTCGCGGTGGCCGCCGTATTCGCTATCTTGTTCGGCATTCCGAGAGTCCGTCCGGTGCGTCCCCTCGCCTAGTACAGAAAGAATCCGGAAAAAAGCGTGCCCGCTTCCCCTTTTTTTGGGGGTGAGCGCGGAATGCCCCGCGTTTGGGGCATCCGGGCGGGGCGGGTTCGGAACAGCCTGAAAGAACCATGTTTTTCAGCGGAATAAGGCCGTTGCATGGGGCTTCGCATGAAGGAAAGCCATGTGGTATGTCTACCTGCTCCGATGCGCCGATGCCACGTTGTATTGCGGGGTGACGACGGACATGGAGCGGCGGTTGAGGGAGCACAACGCGGGAAGCCGTGGCGCGAAGTATACGCGGGCGCGCCGTCCCGTTGAGCTGGTGTGCTGCGTGGCGCAGCCGGATGCCTCTTCCGCGTGCCGTCTGGAGCGGGAGGTGAAGCAGCGCCCCCGTGCCGAGAAAGCGGCGTTCCTGCTGGCGAGGGCGGAGCGTCCGCCGGAAGAGGAATAAGCAGCGTCTGTTACGGAAAGGATGCCGTATCGCCAAGGGGCGGTGCGGCTTTGTCATGCTGAGAGGGAAACGCTTCCCGGTAAAGGAAGGAGCACGTCCATGTTGATGGGAATGATGATCGTCGTTGGCTTCATCGTCGGGTTTCTTGTCGGGTGTACCGGCATGGGCGGGATCATCCTGATTCCGGCTCTTGTCTACCTTTCCGGACTGAGCAGCCATGTGGCGATGGGGACTACCCTGTTTACGTTCATTTTTACGACCAGCCTGTGCAGCTGGCTGTATATCAGTCTCGGCCATGTGGACTGGAAAGCGACGATCCCCATTTGCATCGGCGGGTTCCTGTTTACGTATGTGGGGGCTGACGTGAAGGCCTTCACCGCCGCGCCGTACCTGAATCTCATTCTGGCCCTGCTGATCCTGCTGGCGGGCGCGCTGGTGTTCTGCCCGGTGAGGGGGCGGCGTTTTTCCTTTATGGAAGAGGGGCGGCGGTCGCGCTTCTGGGTGCTGTTCGCCGTTGGCAGCGGCGTGGGCTTCGTCGCCGGGCTGACGGGCGCGGGCGGGCCTGTGCTCTCCGTGCCGATCATGATTGCGCTCGGCTTCCCGCCGCTCATCGCCATCGGGGCGGGGCAGGTCTATTCCGTGCCGGTCGCCCTTTCCGGCAGCGCCGCCAACTTCCTGCACGGGGCCATCGACTATAAGGTCGGAGCGCTGATGATCGTCATCCAGATCCTCGGCATCCTCCTCGGCGTGTACATGGCCAACCGTATGGACACCACGAAGCTCCGTAAAATGGTCGCATGGGTCTGCCTCTTCTGCGGCGGCTTTATCCTTGTGAACGCCATTCGGGGGATCCTCGCCATGTAGTTTTGTATGACGGGTGCGATGACGCGGAGAAAATCTCCATGAAAGGGAAGCCGTCGGGCTTCCTTTTCATTTTCTTGGGGAAAAGCCGCGAAAAGAAGTTTCCGCCTTGTATGGCGCTTTCTGTGATAACGTGTTACGTGTTGACCTAGTGAAAAAGAAGAGGTTCTTTCCATAATTTTCCAATGCTGTCAGAAGGAAACGATATGCCGCCCATTGAACTTTCCGCCCTTGCCGACGGCATTTCCTATGCCTCGAGCGTCTTTTTCGCTGTGCTGCTGTATCGTCGGGGTATGCTGACGTGTGGGAATCTTTTGCGGACGTTCTTTGCTGGTATGTGTGCGTTCATTCATTTCATAGCAGGGCCTAGAGGGTACGCTGGGTTACCTTTTTTCTATGATTGGATTGCTGTAGATACTCCACAGTCCTGTATTGAAGTAGGGCAATACGTCCTGCGAAATCTTTGCTTTGGTGCTGTAGCGTATCCATATCTTTTTTTAGCTAAAATATTTACATCAAGACGTAAGATTTTGCTCACAGGTGACTGCCCGTTACAAGAAACATTGTTTTTATCTTGTCTGTTAAGTGGAATGACTCAAATATTTTGGAATTATATTGTTGAATTTAATAGTTTTCTTTTTATGGAAGAATGAGGGGAATACGTTCTTTTTCTGAAATACGACGCGCAATGTATAAAATATTGCTGACATAATCTTGGCAGTTGTTCAAAATAAGTCCATAGTTCCCAACGTTGACGTGTCCATGTACTTGATTCGTTATGATATCTTTTGTTGATTTTGTAAATGTGCTTATTTTTTCTTGGACTTGATTGATGTATGTTTCATATTCTCTAACGGCTCTATCTATGATGTCGGCATCGTATTTCACATCACCATAAGTATACAATGGAAGGTTCCTTTTTCTATCAGGCCGGACGTTATCATCGCCGAAAAAGCCAAAATCGTTGCCTTCAGAATCAAAAAAGTGCCGGTGCTCAGGGAGGAGATCGGGGAGTCCTCCTTTTCCTGATTTATATGTGTTTTTATCCCATTTTTTGATCCAGTCGAGTTTGGTCGTGGAAACGGAACCGAGGCCGTCCAATGGTCTTCTCCCGATCACATAATAACGTTTTTCTTTTCTTGTTTGCTGATACGGCACTTGCAATTCGGATGCGGGGGATTCGGTTTTTCTGCATATGTCTTGCGGGAAAACTCAAGGCAGGTGGGACATGCGTTGGGGCTTGGTTCCACTTTCCACACTCCTCCGTCGACTTGGGTAGTATCGGAAAGGGCTGCAATCCGCCTTTGCCGCCTGTCCTCTTCCATTTCCCTCATGAGAGATTCAATCGTATTCATCGAGCGCCTCCTTACTGGTTATTTCGTCATAGCCGTTTTCCCTTCGCAAAAAAGATTGATGCCCGTCAGTGCCGGGGCCGTCCTTTTTTGACAACGGTCTACGATTGCTCTATCCTGTTGCGTTCGGACGTCCATCCGATCCCAACGTCACACCGAACCACGAGTACAGGCCATGAGCGATAACGTTACCGCGATCAAAGGCTTCGCCGATTTGTTTTCTCCGGACAGCGACGCTTTCACCCATATGGAAGCTGTAGCGCGGGAAACCTTTTCCCGTTACGGCTTTACCGAACTGCGCACTCCTATCCTCGAGCGGACGGAACTGTTCTGCCGGGGCATCGGGACGGAAACCGACGTGGTCCAGAAGGAAATGTATACCTTCCCCGACCGCAAGGGCCGTTCCCTGACCTTGCGCCCCGAAGCGACCGCCGGGGTCATGCGCGCGTATATCGAAAGCGGCCGGAGCGGCGACGCCGTGACCAAGCTGTTCACCATCGGACCCATGTTCCGCTACGAGCGCCCCCAGAAGGGCCGCATGAGGCAGTTCCACCAGATCAACTGCGAATGCCTCGGGCCTTCCGAACCCTACGCGGACGCCGAACTGGTCACGATGGCCATGCGCTTCCTCGAAGCGCTGGGCCTCAAGGATCTGAGCCTCCAGCTCAATTCGCTGGGCTGTCCCACATGCCGTCCCGCCTACCGCGAGACGCTGCGCAAGTGGCTCTCCGAGCTGGATGAGTCCGCCTTGTGCGAGGATTGCCGCCGCCGCATGGTGACCAACCCGCTGCGCGTGCTGGACTGCAAGGTTCCCTCGTGCAGGGAGCACACCGCCGAAGCGCCCAAGATTTTGGATCACAACTGCCCCGACTGCGCCGCGCATTTCGAGACGGTGCGCCGTCTGCTGGACGCCGAAAAGGTGCCCTACGTGATCAACCATCGGCTGGTGCGCGGGCTGGACTACTACACGCGCACCACCTTTGAAATCGTGTCCGATCAGATCGGCGCGCAGGGTACCGTGGCTGGCGGAGGGCGTTACGACGGCCTCGTCGAACAGCTCGGCGGCCCCAACGTTTCCGGCCTCGGTTTCGCTTGCGGCATGGAGCGCCTCGCGCTGCTGCTTCCCCAGCCGGAAGCGGGAGCCGATCGTCCAGATTTCTTCACGGTCGTGCTGACCGACGTTGCCCGCGACGCCGCCTATGCGTTGACGCAGGCCCTGCGCGATGCGGGTTTCCGTGGCGAGATGGGCTTTTCCTCCCGCAGCATCAAGAGCGCCATGCGTCAGGCCGGAAAGTCCGGCGCGCGTTTCTGCCTCCTCATTGGTGAAGACGAGCTCGCCGCCCAGACGGTCATGCTCAAAAATATGGACAGCGGCGAACAGTCTTCCGTGGCGTTTGCCGACGTTGTGGCCCGGCTTCAGAAATAGCTTGTAAAGGAATGTTTGGTATGAGCGAAGAACAGAAGGAATTGTCGGTCGCCTGCCAGTCGCTCGGCGACTGGACGCGCACCCACACGTGCGGTGAGCTGACCGGGGCCGACAACGGGGCGGAAGTCTGCCTCATGGGCTGGGTGCAGTACCGGCGTGACCACGGCGGCCTGATTTTTGTGGACCTGCGCGACCGTTTCGGCCTGACGCAGATCGTGTTCAGCCCCGAGTACGCCCCCGAGGCCCACGAACAGGCTGGCGCGCTGCGTTCGGAATACGTGCTTGCCATGAAGGGCAAGGTACGCCCCCGCCCCGAGGGCATGGTCAACCCCAACCTCAAGACCGGTGAAGTGGAAGTCGTGGTCAGCGAATGGAAGCTGCTGAACACGTCCAAGACCCCGCCCTTCCAGATTGAGGACCGCGTGGAAGCGGGCGAAAACCTTCGCCTCCAGTGGCGCTATCTCGACCTGCGCCGCCCGCGCATGGCCCGCAACCTCGCGCTGCGCAGCCGTACCGCCATGGCCATCCGCAACGAGCTGGCCTCGCAGGGCTTCCTTGAAGTGGAAACGCCCATCCTCACCAAGTCGACCCCCGAAGGCGCGCGCGACTATCTCGTTCCTTCGCGTCTGAACCACGGCCAGTTCTACGCGTTGCCGCAGTCGCCGCAGCAGTTCAAGCAGTTCTGCATGATCGCCGGGCTCGACCGTTATTTCCAGATCGCGCGCTGTTTCCGTGACGAAGACCTCCGCGCCGACCGTCAGCCGGAATTCACGCAGGTCGACATCGAAATGAGCTTCGCCGACGAGAAGCAGGTCATGGACATGGCCGAAGGCCTCATGATCCGCGTGTTCAAGGAAGCGCTCGGCGCGGACATTCCCGCTCCGTTCCCCCGCATGACGTGGGACGAGGCCATGTCCCGCTACGGTGTGGACAAGCCCGACACCCGTTTCGGCCTTGAGCTTCAGGATGTGACCTCCATCGTCAGCAACTCCGGCTTCAAGCTGTTCGCCTCCGCCAAGCTGGTGAAGGCCATGCGCGTGCCCGGCGGCGAAAGCCTGACCCGCAAGGAGATCGACGAACTCACCGAGTTCGTGAAGATCTACGGCGCGCAGGGGCTCGCGTGGATCAAGATCCGCGAAAACGAATGGCAGTCGCCCATCGCCAAGTTCCTATCCGATGAGGAACGCGCCGGCCTCACCGAAGCCCTCGGCCTTTCCGTGGGCGACATCGTGTTCTTCCAGGCGGGCGAGCCCGGCATGGTGAACGCCGCGCTCGGCAACCTCCGCGTGCACCTCGGCGAAAAGCTCGGCCTGATCCCCGAAAACGCTTGGAATTTCCTGTGGGTGACGGACTTCCCGCTGTACGAGTACAGCGAGGAGGAAAACCGCTATGTGGCTTGCCACCATCCCTTCACCGCACCCAAGGACGGCGATCTGGAGAAGATGGTGTCCGATCCCGCCGCCACCAAGGCCCGCGCCTATGACATGGTGCTGAACGGCAACGAAGTGGGCGGCGGTTCCATCCGTATCCACGAAGCGGCCGTGCAGCGCAAGATGTTTGAAGCTCTCGGCTTTTCCAAGGAATCTTACGAATCCCAGTTCGGCTATTTCATTCAGGCGCTCGAGCATGGGGCCCCGCCGCATGGCGGCATCGCCTTCGGTTTGGATCGCCTGATCATGCTGATGTCCGATTCGCCGTCCATCCGCGACGTCATCGCCTTCCCCAAGACCCAGAAGGCTACCTGCCTCATGACCAACGCGCCCGATATCGTGTCCGCGAAGCAGCTTCGTGAGCTTGGCCTGCGTCTTCGTGAGGAAGCGAAGGACAAGAAGGAAGAGAAGTAGAACATTGGGGAGGGGAAGGGGAACCTTTCTTCAGAAAGGTTCCCCTTCCCCTCCCCAAACCCCTCCCTTTCCCCTCCCAAGACTTTCGACTGGTGGGGAGGCGGCGCGGCGGGAGTCCGTTCCGGCGTGAGTGGGAAAAATTGTTTGCAAATAAGAAAGCCGTCCGAATATCTTTCGGGCGGCTTTTGTTTTTGGGAAGGCTGGCGGCGAGGTATGAAGCCGTTATTTCCTCTTGAGCCTGTTGGGGGAGAAGGGCTTTTGCCGACAGGGAAACACGGCGGAAGGGATTCGATAAGGTCAAAAGTCTTTGAGGAGGATGGGGGAGGTTTGGAGGGGGAGGGGGAACCTTTCTTT
>MJGMD1__coassemble_2078_pt1 | contig 20619 bp, 19 predicted proteins | sample MJGMD1__metabat2_low_PE_007 | metagenome-assembled genome bin MJGMD1
CCATTTCCAAAGGCGTCCGTGCTTACCGGATCTCTGCCCGCAGCCTTTTCCAACACAGACTGCCATTGAAAGGACACCCTTTTCCGGAGTTGGCTCTCGCCACACTCCATTCCAGTCCCCACCTGCGGCGTTCCCGTGGATGGTTTTGGGGGTAGGAATCACCACAACATCGGAAAGCCATCCCGCAAGGAGTCCGTCCTCGCCAGAGGAGCTGCGCATCAGTCCGCAGAGCGCTCGGCGTGTCGCCGGATAGCCCCTTCCTTCCCGCCAGCCATAAAAAAAAGCCCCCGCAAAACGGAGGCTTCCCAGCTCAAGATGCCGGGAAAAGGTTTTCCCGGCGCACATCTTACCGGCCGTAGTCGGCGGTTCCCTTAAGTTCTTCTTCGATCTCGCGGCGGACGTCCTCAAGGTCGATGACGATGGGGTCCATCAAGGTGAAACCGCTCGGGTTCAGCCATTCCTCATCGTCGGCGTGCTTGTCGTTGTAAAACACGTTGTCGAGCACGCGGTAGCCCTTGGTGCCGAGGACGTTGTCCCAGTCCGTCACGACAAAGTTGAACTTGGACGCATCGAAATGGTCGATGTTTTCCCAAATCCAGCGGAACGTGCAGGTCTCGTTGTCATAGCCCAGAACGGCCAGGAACTGAGCCTTGCTGGAAAGGTACATACGCTGGCGCAGCGTGTACACGTTGCGGTACAGGAGGTTGGCGTTGAACGAAACGTCCTCTCCATCCACCTGCAAACGGATCTCGGAAGACTCGTTGAGACGCATCCCGAACGTGCGCGTGTTGCCCCTGCGCCACCAGTTCATGTACTTCTGGCTGTAGATGTCGCGCCCGCCCTCACGCATACTCTCCGCCGTCTGGGGCGAGATGGGATGAAGCGCAAGGTCACAACTCAACCCGGTGATCTCGAAAACAACTTTCATGTCTCCTCCAGGGCCTGATGTCCGAAGCAAAAGGCGACCCGCTCAGTCGTTCCCTCTGCCCTTTCTCTGTGAAAAACGCCTTCATAAAAAAAGCTCCGATTCAGAATAACCGAATCGGAGCTTATGCGCAAAGCCTATTTGACGTCGATAACTTCAATGTCGAAGGTCAGGTCTTCTCCGGCCAACGGATGGTTGGCGTCAAGCACCACGACCTTGTCGTTCACTTCGACGATCTGCACTTCCATGTCGCCGTCATCGGTGGCGATCTGAAGCATCATGCCCACTTCGGGCTTGATGTCTTCGGGGACTTCGCTCACGGGCACTTCCATGAGGAGTTCTTCCAGATGCTCCCCATACGCCTCATCGGCGGGAATGGTAACCGTGAAACGGTCGCCCGCGTTGTGTCCGAGCAGCGCATCCTCAAAACCGGGGATCAGGCTTCCGTCGCCAATGGTAAATTCCAGGGGCTCACGCTCTCTGGAAGAATCGAATACCTCTCCGTCGGAAAAAGTCCCTGTATAGTGCACGCGAACGGTATTGCCGTCTTTGACTGCCATGAAAGGCTCCTTAATGTAGTTTGATGTTCCACCATGTCCCCAGAAAGGCGGAAAGTCAAATATCCTTTCGGGGGCTCCCTGCCGCCCCAGCGGGCATGACAATCTTGTACATCCTTAACATACGAAAATACATTGTATTTTATCGTGCATCCCTTCTTCTATTGACAGCACCGTGCAGCCTGTTACTTTTGCCCCGTAATCTTTTGCCATTCAGAGGACAATCCATGTCAAATGTTCGCTCCGCCCAGACCGACAAGGTCCGCTTTTTTGGAAACACGACGCCGCAGGAACTCGCCGCCCAATACGGCACCCCTCTCTACGTCTACAATGAAGACGTGCTGCGCCGGCGTTGCCGGGAACTGCTCAGCCTTTCCAGCCTTCCGGGATTCCATGTGAACTACTCCGCCAAAGCCAACACGAACCTCGCCCTCCTGCGCATCGTCCGTGAAGAAGGCTGCCACGCCGACGCCATGTCGCCCGGCGAACTGCATATCAACAAGCTGGCCGGGTTCACGCCCGACCGCCTCCTGTACGTCTGCAACAACGTTTCCGCCGAAGAAATGAAGAACGCCGCGGACAACGGCCTCATCGTCAGCGTGGATTCCCTGTCGCAGCTCGACCAGTACGGCAAGGTCAACCCCGGCGGCAAGGTGATGATCCGCATCAACCCCGGCATCGGGGCCGGGCATCACAAAAAGGTCATCACAGCCGGAAAGGAAACCAAGTTCGGCATCGATCCCACCTCACTGGATGAGGTCCGCGCCCTGCTCAAAAAGCACAGCCTGACGCTCGCCGGGGTGAACCAGCACATCGGTTCGCTGTTCATGGAGCCGGACAATTATCTCAACGCCATCGAATTCCTGTTACACTTCGTCCAGTCGGATCTCGCCGATCTGCTCCCCGGCATCGAGATCATCGACTTCGGAGGCGGCCTCGGCATCCCCTACCGCAAGTATGAAGAAGAGCCCCGCCTTGATATGGCCGAACTCGGCCGCCGGCTTCACGCACTGCTGTCCGCATGGGTCGAGGAAACCGGCTATAAAGGCAAGTTCTTCATCGAACCCGGCCGTTACGTCGTCGCGGAGTGCGGCGTGCTGCTCGGCACCGTGCACGCGACCAAGTTCAACGGCGAAAACCGTTACGTGGGTACCGACCTCGGTTTCAACGTGCTTGTGCGGCCCGCCATGTACGACTCGTTCCACGACATCGAGATTTTCCGCGGCGGCGGCGAGCCTGATACCGACCTCGTCGAACAGAGCATCGTCGGCAACATTTGCGAAAGCGGCGACATCCTCGCCAAGAAGCGCATGTTGCCGCTCATTAAGGAAGGCGACATCGTCGCCGCGCTCGACGCAGGGGCCTACGGCTTCGTGATGTCTTCCAGCTACAACCAACGCCCCCGCGCCGCCGAAGTGCTCATCACCAGCGACGGCACGCCCAAGCTTATCCGCCGCCGCGAGACGCTGGACGATCTGACGCGGTGTTTTGTGGAAGAGTAAGATTGGAGGGGGGAGGGAACCTTTCTGAAGAAAGGTTCCCTCCCCCCTCCAAACCTCCCCTCTCCCTCCCAAGACTTTCGTAAAGGTCGATGCCGAGACGGGAAGCAAGGCGGCTGAACCTCCGCCGCGCGTCTCCCGGCGATGCATCAAAAAGACAAAAGAAATAAGACAAGCCCGGAAACGTCGGTTTCCGGGCTTGCCTGTATTTTTATGGATTATATCATGCAGCGGGACTCCCGCCGCACCGCCTCCCCACCAGCCGAAAGTCTTTGGAGATGGAGGGGCGGGGTCCGGGGAGGGGAGGAAGAAGCCTTTCTTCAGAAAGGTTCTTCCTCCCCTCCCCGGTTCTTATCCCATCCCTACTTCCCAAACCGCCGCAAGCGCAGCGCGTTGAGCACGACGGAAACGGACGAGAAGGCCATCGCCGCACCCGCGATCATGGGCGAAAGCGAGGGGCCGCCGAAAATCTTGAGCACCCCGGCGGCAATGGGCAGGCAAAGGATGTTGTAGCCGAACGCCCAGCCGAGATTCTCCCGGATGTTCCGCAAGGCGGCCCGGCTCAGCTCCAGCGCCGTCACCACGCCCCGCAAGCCCTTGCCCGAACGGGTGTCGCTGCCGAGAAGGACGATGTCCCCGGCTTCCACGGCAACGTCGATGCCGTTGCCCATAGCCATGCCGACATCGGCACGGGCCAGCGCGGGGGCATCGTTGATGCCGTCGCCGATCATCCCGACCCGCAGACCGGCGGCCTGCAATTCGCTGATCACCTTTTCCTTACCGTCCGGCAACACATCGGCGATCACCTCATCGATGCCCGCGCTCTTGGCAATGGCCTCAGCCGTGCGGCGGTTGTCGCCGCTGAGCATGATCACCCGCAAACCAAGCTGGCGGAGCTCCTTCACCACGCCCGCCGTTTCCGGACGGATGGTGTCCGCTACCGCAAGCATCCCCACAAGGCGCCCGTTCACGGCAAGCAAGAGGGGCGTCGCGCCGGAATCCGACAGTTCCGCCAAACGGGCATCCAGATCCTTTACCGCGTCAAAAGAGACCTGCCGCTCTTCCATCAGTCGTTTGTTACCGAGCAACAACGGTATGGACTCGTTTTCCAGATCTACGTTGCCGGATACGCCGAGGCCGGAAACGCTGGCAAAGTCGCTGACGGGATACAGGTGGAGATTCCGCTCCTCGGCGGCGGACGTCACGGCCAGCGCGAGAGGATGCTCGGACACGCCCTCAAGCGAGGCGGCGTACCCTAAGATGCGCTCCTCATCGAACAGCGGATCGAAGGATTCGGCGGCAAGCAGGCGGGGCTTGCCTTCGGTCAACGTCCCGGTCTTGTCGAACACGAGCACATCCAGACGGCCCGCGAGTTCGAGGGCCGTACCGTTCTTGACGAGCACGCCCATCTGCGCGCCCCGGCCCGTGGCCACCATAATGGAAATGGGCGTGGCAAGGCCGAGCGCGCACGGGCAGGCCACCACCAGCACGGCCACGAAAATACGGAAGGCTTCCGAAACCGGCACGTGCCCCCAGTACAGCCATCCGGCACCGGCAATGACCGCCAGCGCCATGACGGTCGGCACGAAAATGAGGCTCACGTCGTCGGCCAGCCGGGCAATGGGCGCCTTGGAGCTCTGCGCTTCGCGCACCAGCTTGATGATCCGCGACAAGGCCGTATCCGCACCAACACGCTCGGCCCGCATAATAAAAGAACCGGTCGTGTTCATCGTGCCGCCAGCCACCGAACTGCCCACGCCTACAGGAACGGGCATGGACTCGCCGGTCAGCATGGAGGCGTCCACGCTGGACGCGCCGCTTGTTACCACTCCGTCAACAGGGATCCGCCCGCCGGGTTTCACCTGCAGATAGTCCCCCACGCGCACAACCTTGACCGGGACCTCTTCGGCCTGATCCGCCTTGTCGGGAGCGGGCAGGCGCAGGGCGGTTTCCGGGGTCAGGTTCATGAGCGCTCCGATGGCATCGGACATGCGGAACCGCGAAACGGCCTCAAGGTACTTGCCGAGCGAAATCAGCGAAATCAGCACGGCGGCGGACTCATAATACAGGTCCATCACCTTGCCCGTATGCCCAAGCGCGACCTCGACCGTATTCCACAGGCTGTACAGGAACGCCGCTCCCGTGCCCATCGCCACAAGGCTGTCCATGTTCGGGGTGAGCCGCCACAGGTTGGGCAGGCCGGTCAAATAAAAATGCCGCCCCGACCAGAGGACCGGCAAGGTCAGCACAAGTTGCAGCAGCGCATGGTTGAGGGCCGACTCGGGCGAATGCATGGGATCGATGATCGCGGGCAGCGGGAGCCCCCACATGTGCCCCATCGACACCAGGAGCAGCAGGATGGTGAATCCGAATTCGGGCCATAGCCGGGCCTTCAGGGTCGCAAGCTGCCCGACCGTTTCCTTCTGCTGCGCTTCCCACGTGTCCACCATATCGGCTTCCGGGGCTACCGGCGTCGCGGTGAAGCCCATATCCACGGCCCGCTCCTCAATCTGATGAACGAGGGCCTCGGTGTCTGATTCGGAAAGCGCGGGATCAGGCACGACGGTGGCGCTGTTGGCGGCAAGGCTGACGGTGGCTGACTGCACGCCGTCCATGCCGTTCAGGACGCGCTCAAGCCGCGATGAGCAGGCGGCGCAGTGCATACCGCCCACGGTGAAAAGAACTTCTTTCTGCTGATCCATGTGCCTCTCCTCTGCTTGCCAATATCGGCTAAGCTCTTATGATATGAAGGGCGGGCGGTGCCGCTGCCCCTTCATCATCCACCTTCTTACCCAGAAAGGATACGATTATGCCCACTCTCACCGTGAAAGGCATGTCCTGCAACCATTGCAAGCAGGCCGTAACCCAGGCTCTGGAAGCGCTTCCCGGCGTATCCGATGTGAACGTCGACCTCGAAAAGGGCGAAGCCACCTGGAAGGAATCCCAGCCCCTCGACATCGCGGAAGTGAAGAAGGCCATCAACAAGCTGGGCTTTGAAGCCTAATAAGCATCCCGCGTTCTTCTGTCCACCTTTATTGAAAAACCATTTCACCTATTGTACGGATGCCGACCTGTATGCATGTCGTTCTCTTCCAGCCGGAAATACCTCCGAACACGGGCAATGTGGCCCGACTGTGCGCCGCCATGCAGGTTTCGCTGCATCTCATCGAGCCTCTGGGCTTCAAGCTTGAGGACCGTTACCTCAAACGGGCGGGCCTCGACTATTGGCCCCATGTGGATATGGCGGTATGGCCCGACCTCGACGCCTACATCCGGAACGCCGGGGCGGGCAGACGGCTCGTCCTCACCAGCGCCCGGCGGGGCGCCGCCCTGCACCGTTTCGAGTTCACGGAAAACGATTCCCTCGTTTTCGGGCGCGAAACCTCAGGGTTGCCGCCCGAAGTGATCGGGCTCTCGCCGCATCATGTCCGCATCCCCATCAAAGGCGAAGTCCGCAGCATCAACCTTTCCACCGCTGCGGGCATCGTACTGTTTCAGGCGCTTGTTTCCTCCGGGCTGGTTGGGGAGTAGGCGTAAAGGACCTCTGTGGGGGGAGGGCAAACAGATCTGGGAAAAAGGATCGCCTCCCTCAACAGATGTCTGCGCGGCTTGGCCCTCCTTCTTCCTTACAAGGGATGCGCATGGGGCGGCGGAGAAGCGCACGGATGAAAAAGCGTGTGAGACGGCTTCGTCCCCCGGCAAATCGCTCTTGTTGAAAAGAAGCCCACATTTTTTGAGAAAACAGCTCCGTTTTCCCTGAAAAAACGCGGTGGTCCCATACGATTCAGCAGTTTTTTTGACACTCCGGCCCAAACCGTCACGAACAAACGGACGACAGATCCGGCATCCGCGAGAACCGGCCAGCCCCGCTGCGAAAAGACACATCAGCCGGCACGGGCTCATGCCACGCCGCCCCATCACCCGAAAGCAGAGGAGAGGATGAGGAGGCTTTTGAGAAGAGAAGAGGCAAACGGCTCCTCATTTCCAGAGAAACGTTTCCCTGATTGCGAGCCTTCCTTCTCTCATCGCCTTGTGCCGGACGGCATAGGGCGTATGCTTCCATCAGACCCCCAACCCCCATGCCCATATGAAACTGAACACCGAACGCATCCACACCATCTGGCACCTGACCTGGCCGCAATGCATCATGTTGCTCTGTCAATTCGTCATCGGCATCACCGACGTGTGGGCGGGCGGGCGCATCGGCTCGGAAGTGCAGGCCTCCATCGGCCTGATCACCCAGTGCCATATGATGTTCATGGCGTTGGCGATGGCCGCCGTGAGCGGCGCGGTAGCCTCCATCAGCCAGTCCCTCGGGGCGTGCAAATTCGTCCGGGCGAGAAGGTATGTGGGGCTCGTGACCATCGGCTGTATCGCCATCGGATCGGCCATCGCGGTAGCGGCCTCGGTGTGGCGGGAACCGCTCCTGCGCCTCATCCAGACGCCCGAGAGCATCATGCCCGTGGCGATCATGTTTCTGACGGCGACGATCTGGGGCATCCCCGGGCAATATACCCTTACCATCGGCGCGGCTGTGTTCCGTTCCGCCAAGATGGTGCTCATCCCGCTGTACGTGACCGGCACGGCCTGCCTGCTCAACGTATTCGGCGATCTGGCCTTCGGGCTCGGCTGGTGGGGCTTCCCCGCCTACGGAGCGACGGGGATCGCCTACTCCACGCTCGTCTCGGTCACCGTCGGGGCCGCGCTCATGCTGTTCCTGCTGATGCGGCACGAACTGTTCACACGCGACAGCTTCCCCGGCTGGCGCTGGATCAAGGCGGGAACCCCGTATCTCCTCAAGGTCGCCGGGCCCGCGTTCGGCACATCCTTCCTGTGGCAGACCGGCTATATGGTCCTGTACGTCATCACGGCCTCCCTGCCCTTCGGCAGGGTCAACGCCCTTGCGGGGCTGACCACGGGGCTGCGGGTGGAATCCATTTTGTTTTTGCCCGCCGTGGCGTTCAGCATGACCGCTTCGGTGCTCGTAGGGCACGCGCTCGGCGAAGGCAACCGCCGCGAGGCCAAACGCACCCTGCTCGCCACGCTCGGCATCGCCTGCGCGGGGATGTGCTGCGTGGGGGCCGCCATATGGCCCTGGCGCATGGAGCTCGCGGGCCTGATCGCCCCTGATCCCGCCGTGCAGGTCGAAACCGTCAAATACCTTTCCTTCAACATCATGGCCGTGCCGTTCACCGTCGCCAGCGTCGTGCTGGCGGGCGGTCTCAACGGCGCCGGAGCCACGGTCTACCCGATGGTCTCGTTCAGCTTCGCTGTCTGGGCGGTACGCCTGCCCATCGCATGGCTGTTCGGCCACATCATTTGGCAGGACGCCTCAGGGGTCTTCCTCTCCACCTTCGTTTCGCAGGTGGTCATGTCGCTTTCGCTCTTATGGGTCACGCTGCGCTGCAACTGGACCCGTTTCGCCCTGGCCGTGCGTCCCCACACTTGCGCATCCCGTTAACCAGAGGTTCACATGCTTACGGAAAACTTCTCTTCCATCGAACTCGGCGACGCCGCCGCGTATGCCCCCTACTTCCGCGCGCTGCCCCTGCACGCCGCCGACTATACCTTCACCAACCTTTGGGGATGGGGAACCCATTACAATCTGGAGTGGCGCACGGCGCACGGGCTCTGCTGGATCCGCCAGAAGCGCAACGACCTGCCCGTCGAGCGCCTGTGGGCTCCGGTGGGCGACTGGTACGCCGCCGACTGGGACGCCATGCCCGAACTCGTGCCGGGCACGACCATCCTCCGCGCGCCCGAGCCGCTGTGCGAACTGCTGCTCGAACGTCTGCCGGGCCGCGTGGCAATCGAGGAAACGCCGGGCCAGTGGGAATACCTGTATACGCAGGAAGCGCTCTCGACCCTCGCGGGCAACAAGCTCCACAAGAAAAAGAACCACGTCAACGGGTACATGAAGGCCTATGGGGAGGACTACCGTACCCTGAACGGCGAAATCATGCCGCAGGTGCTGGCGCTCCAAGATGACTGGTGCAAGTGGCGCGAATGCGAAAAATCCGCTTCGCTGCTGGCCGAAAGCGATGTGGTCTGTTCCGTGCTCCGCAACTGGGACGCCTTGCCCGGGCTTATCGGCGGCGCGCTCTATGCGGGCGAGGAAATGGCCGCCTTCGCCGTGGGCGAACCGCTCGACGATCAGACCATCGTAGTCCACTTTGAAAAGGGCCGCCCCGAGTACCGCGGCGTCTATCAGGCCATCAATTTCTGTTTCGCCAAGTATTCGGCCAAGAACTTCGTGTTCATCAACCGCGAGCAGGACGCCGACGAGGAAGGGCTCCGCCAAGCCAAGGAAAGCTACATGCCGTCCGGGTATCTGAAAAAGAACACCGTCAGGATCATTGCCTAAGGCTTCTTGGCATCTCTCCACCATGTCCCCAGAGACGGAGACAAAAAAATCCAAAGAAAAACGGGCCGCCGGTATATTGCCGACGGCCCGTTTTCGCGTTCAAGCGAATGAAGAACGGTTTATGACGAATCCATCATGCGTCGGAGGGCAAGTACTTCGGGAAATAGTCATTGACCATCGCCCGCGCTTCATCAAGCCATTGCTCCCTGTCTTCCGGCGTACTGTCCGCGATCACGCGAAACATGATCCGGTCAAAAACGCGCACTCCGCAAAAATCAAATATACAATCCTTCCAGATACGTTCCAGAGGATCGCCGAAGACGTTGTCTTCCCGCTCCTGTGGCGTATTGGAGGTATTGAAGACCAGCGCGGCTTTGGCTTTCAGGAGGCCGATGGGCAAACCTCCGCCGTTGTCGCCTTCCGGAAAACCATAGGCGACCCCTTCCCGCAGTACGCGGTCCACCCATCCCTTCATGATCGCGGGCGGCTGCCCCCACCAGTTCGGATGGATGACGATGATCCCGTCGGCTTCCCGAATTTCCCGCTGATGCGCCGCAAGCAGTTCGTCTCCGGTCATATCGCTGATCAGTTCCTTGCCAGAAATGACCGGATCGAATCCCTCACCATGCAGATCGTGAAACCGCACCGTGTGGCCGTTCTCTTCCAGTGTGCGTACCACGGCTGCGGCGATGGCGGCGTTAAAGCTCTGCTCGTACGGATGCCCTAGGAGGACGGATACATTCATTGTGGTTTCCTTCGTACCCGATGCCGACACTATTCGCCCCAGACCAGTGCCACCCAGTCGCCGGACTGCACGCGCCGCGCCGCGCCGAGTTCGGCATACGCCGCCTCGACCGCATCGGCCTGCACGTCCAGCAGGCCTGAGAGCACAAGGCACGCGCCCGGCTTCATCCGGGCCATGAGCGCCGGGGCCAGTTCGCGGAGGGGGCCGGCAAGGATGTTGGCGACCACCAGATCGAACTGCTCGCCTTCGCCCGCCTCGGCACTGCCGGGGACGATGCGGAAATCGTCGGCCACCTTGTTGATGACCACGTTCTCAAGGGCGTTGTCTACAGCCACCGGATCGATGTCCGAGCCGAGCCCGGCAAGCCCGTTCAGGCAGCAGGCGATGCCGAGGATGCCCGATCCCGTGCCCACGTCGAAGAAACGCTGCCCGGCCTTGAGGCGCCCCGAGGCCAAGAGTTCGGTAATCGCTTCGAGGCACAGCACCGTCGTGTTGTGGTGCCCGGTCCCGAACGCGGATTTCGGCTCGATGATGATGGGCTTGCGGCCTTCCAGCGGCGTGGATTCAAGCAGCCACGGAGGAAGCACGATGAACTGTCCGGCGCGGACGGGCGTGAAGAACTCGCGCCACGCCACGGTCCAGTCCTGACGCGGGATGCTGGCCTGCTCCACGTCGAGGCCCGGCAGCCATGCCCGCAGCGCGCCGAGGAGGTTCTCCTGCACGATGGCGTTGTCGCAGTGTACGCGGAAACGGGTTTCGCCGGTGGGGAGGCTGTCTTCCTCCCAGCCGTAGGAAATGTTCCGGACCAGAAGCCCGGCGACGGTATCGTACTGCTCCTCGTCGACCACGATGTCGAGACGGATGAGATCGGGTGTGGCCATGCCGTATCCTTAGAGAATTTCGCGGAGGAACGCCTTGGTGCGCTCGTGCTGCGGGTTGGTGAAGAACTGTTCAGGGGTCCCCTCTTCGAGGATGACGCCGTGGTCCATAAAGATGACGCGGTCGGAGACTTCGCGGGCAAAGCCCATTTCGTGCGTGACGCACACCATGGTCATGCCGTCCTTGGCCAGATCCTTCATGCAGCTCAACACTTCGTTGATCATTTCCGGGTCGAGGGCGGAGGTGGGTTCGTCGAACAGCATGGCGCGGGGCTGCATGGCGAGCGAGCGGGCGATGGCGACACGCTGCTGCTGCCCGCCGGAAATCTCGCTCGGGCGCTTGGCGGCCTGACGCGCGATGCCCACGCGGCCGAGCAGTTCCATCGCCAGATCCGTGGCCTCCTTCTTACCCATGCCCCGGACCTTGATCGGCGCGAGGGTCACGTTTTCGAGCACGGTCAGGTGCGGGTACAGGTTGAACTGCTGGAAGACCATGCCCACCTCGGCGCGCAGGGCGTTCACGTCCACTTCCGGGGCGTAGATGCTCGTCCCTTCAAAGAGGATGTCCCCCTTCTGGATCGGCTCCAGACGGTTCAGGCAACGGATGAGCGAGCTCTTGCCGGACCCGGAAGGCCCGCAGATGACCAGCACCTCGCCCTTCTCGACCCGCTCGGAAATACCTTTGAGCACATGGAACTCGCCGTACCATTTATGGACATCCCTGATTTCGATCAGCGACATAGATTCATCCTTTCTCGTTGACTTCCATCCGGGACGCCCCGGGGCCGCAACGCGGACCGCCGACGGCTCTTTTCCCGGCATACCGTTTCAGCATAACAGGAATTCCATGAACAGGGAAGCCGCCATTGCCCCCTATTCCTCCTTATGCTATCGCTTTTGCACCTCATTTGAACCCAAACCACAGGAGATCGTCATGGCGTTGTTCACCAAGGAAGAGTCCCTCGCCTACCATGAGGAACCCCGCCCGGGAAAGCTTGAAGTCCTTCCCGTCAAACCCTGCTTCACCCAGAAAGACCTGTCGATGGCCTATTCCCCCGGCGTCGCCAACGCCTGCCTCGCCATCGCCGACGATCCTTCCCTCGCCAATGCCTACACCGGGCGCGGCAACCTCGTGGCCGTCGTTTCCAACGGCACCGCCGTCCTCGGGCTCGGCAACATCGGCCCCCTCGCGGGCAAGCCGGTCATGGAAGGCAAGAGCGTGCTCTTCAAGGCGTTCGCGGACGTGAACGCCTATGACATCAACCTCGCTCTCACCGATCCCGACAAGATCATCGAAGTGGTGAAGGCCCTTGAGCCCACCTTCGGCGGCATCAACCTTGAGGACATCAAGGCCCCCGAGTGCTTCTACATCGAAGAGGTGCTCAAGAAGGAAATGAACATCCCGGTGTTCCACGACGACCAGCACGGCACGGCCATCATTTCCGGCGCGGGCCTCATCAACGCGCTGGAAATCACCGGCAAGAAGGCCGAAGACTTCATCGTGGTCGTGTCCGGGGCCGGAGCGGCGGCCATCGCCTGCGCCAAGTTCTACACCGAGCTCGGCATCGATCCCGCCAATATCCGCATGTTCGACTCCAAGGGCATCCTGCACAAGGGACGCACGGATCTGAACAAGTACAAGGCACAGTTCGCCCTGTCCGAAGACATGACCATGACCGAAGCCCTCAAGGGCGCGGACCTCTTCCTCGGCCTGTCCAAGAAGGATCTCCTCACGCCCGACATGATCAAGGGCATGGCCGACCATCCGGTCATTTTCGCCTGCGCGAACCCCGATCCCGAAATCGCCTATCCGCTGGCGATGGAAACCCGCCCCGACTGCATCATGGGTACGGGCCGCACCGACTTCCCGAACCAAATCAACAATCTCTCCGGCTTCCCCTACATTTTCCGCGGGGCGCTGGACGTGTACGCCACGGAAATCAACGAGGCCATGAAGCTTGCCGCCGCCCGCGCTCTCGCCGCGCTGGCCAAGGAGCCGGTGCCCGCCGAAGTTTCCGCCGCCTATCAGGGCCAGACCTTCAGCTTCGGGCAGGGTTACGTCATCCCGAAGCCCTTTGATCCCCGCCTCATCGAATGGCTGCCCCCGGCTGTCGCGCAGGCCGCGATGGACACCGGCGTCGCCCGCAAGCCCATTGAGGACATGGACGCCTACAAGGCCAGCCTCCGCGTCCGCATCCAGAAGGCGCAGGGCCGCGCCAACGCGCTGATCGAAAGCTACAAGTAAGGGTTGCTGGAAAAGAAAACGGGGGAAGGAAGCCTTTCTGGAGAGAGGGTTCCTTCCCCTTCTCTGTTGCCGGAACGCCCCTCCTTTTTCTTCCAAGACGTCCGGTGCCGTCAGGCCCCGTGCCAGCTTTCGCCGGCCCCGGAGAGACCCGGCACTCTTCGGGAAGACGCCCTTCCTACGGATGCAGCGATTGCGCAGGCGGCTTCGTAGGGCGTCAGGGACGTCACATCCAGTTTGCATGTCGGCAGTGCGGCGTAGGCAGGCAGCCGCCGGAGGCTTCGCGGGATGACGTCGGCCTCCCGGATGCCGTCCCGTACGTCGCGTTCCAGCCGTTCCCGCAGAACCTGCTCCGTGCAGACGAGTGAAAAGCTGTGCAACGTAAAGGGGATATCCCGAAGCGGGCCGAGCACGGCCTCGAAAAGGAGGGGCTGATCCATGACCCAGCAGAACAGCACGTAGCGGTAACTCGAATTGTTCAGATAGGCTCTGAGCAGATGCGTGATATTGGACAGCACCATCCGTTTGTTTTCTTCCGAAACGACAAAAGGGTTCATGTTCCAGCACCAGTCGCCGTCCAGCCAGACGCCCGGCGTGAGCTGCCGCAACAGCTCTCGGCAGACGGCGCTTTTCCCCACGCCCATTGCCCCGCCTACGAGGATGAGCTGTTTCTTCATGTCTCCCCCCTAAAAAATTATGCTTTTTTTGCATGGAACAGCCCGGATACCCCGAGAAACGGGAAGCAACAAACCCCTAACGGCAGGAAAGGCGGCCATCAGGGAAGGGAAAAGAGCAAGGCGGCATCTCCCGAAGGCGTTCATGCCCGCGGTTCCCTTTTCGGGAAAAAACTTATGGAGGGGAACCTGCCTGAAAGGCGATCTTTATCATGAATGGGACAGGCCGGAAGGGACGGTAGAGCCTGAAAAGGTACCGTGTATACAGGGGCACCCGTCTGGCGTCAACGGCACAAAAAAAGGACACCCTCAACAAAGGATGTCCTTAAAAAATGGCGGAGCGGAAGGGACTTGAACCCTCGGCCTCCGGCGTGACAGGCCGGCGTTATAACCGACTTAACTACCGCTCCGCAGAGGCGGCTTCCGAATCGCTTCGGTCGCCTGACAACCCGTGAGGATTGCCGAATATGAATATCGGAAAAAATCCGATAAGAACCAAATGGCGGAGCGGAAGGGACTTGAACCCTCGGCCTCCGGCGTGACAGGCCGGCGTTATAACCGACTTAACTACCGCTCCGTGCATGGTGGGCAGTACAGGACTTGAACCTGTGACCCCCGCCGTGTGAAGGCGATGCTCTACCAACTGAGCTAACTGCCCATGCAGGAGAGGTATTTACCCGGCCTGCCCTGATCTGTCAACAGAAAAAATGCTCTCCTGAGAAAAAAAGATCCGCGGTTTCATGCCCGCCATACCTTTTCCGCTATCCCGGCCTCTTTACATTGCCCCGCCCACTCTTATGGTAAGGGCTGGAAATGAATCTTCAAGGCTTTCCCGGCGGCATGTCCGCGCCCTCCAGCCGGCCCATCCCGGCTGGAGGGAAAGAAACCAGGAAATACGCCCTTTCAGAACATTTGCGTTTTCAAAAGAACCCCGGTATCTTCAACCCCATTGTTTTCAGCTACTGTTTTCAGCTTCGGAGGCTGTTGTATGTATAGGAAGTCACGGGCCGTCGCGCTCTTTTTGCTCTCACTCCTGACCGTCGGTTCGTTGACATTCGGACAGGCCTTTGCCGCCGGAGAAGACAGCCGCTTCGATGCGCTCAAACGGTTCAGCCAGGTCCTCGACATCGTCGAGCGGTATTACGTGAAGGAAACCCCGCGCCCCGATCTGGTGAACGGCGCGCTTAAAGGGATGCTCGAATCCCTCGATCCCCACTCAACCATGCTGTCGAAGGAAGAATTCAAGGATATGCAGGAAAGCACGTCCGGCGAATTCTTCGGCATCGGCATCGAAATCACGATGGAGAACAACCAGCTGACCGTCGTGACCCCCATCGAAGATACGCCCGCCGACAAGGGCGGCATGAAGTCCGGCGACATCATCCTCGCCGTGGGCGGCAAGCCCACGCTGGAAATGACGCTTCAGGAAGCCGTCTCGCATATCCGCGGCCCCAAGGGCTCCGAAGTGGTGCTGACCATCCTGCACCGCGACTCCAAGGAGCCCGTGGACCTGCGCATCAAGCGCGACGCCATCCCGCTCATCAGCGTGAAGTCCCGCGAACTCGAGCCCGGCTACTACTGGGTCCGCCTCACCCGCTTCAGCGAACGCACCACGCAGGAGCTGCTCGACGCCCTGTCCGACGCCAAGCGCAAGGGCCCCATCAAGGGCATCATCCTCGACCTGCGCAACAACCCCGGCGGGCTGCTGGATCAGGCCGTCAGCGTCTCCGACGCGTTCCTGAACAAGGGCGTCATCGTCTCCATGCGCGGCCGCCAGGAAGAAACCGCCCGCGAATTCGTCGCCAAGCCGCAAGATACCGACATCATCGACACCCCCCTCGTCGTGCTCGTAAACGGCGGTTCGGCCTCGGCCTCGGAAATCGTGGCCGGAGCGCTCGGCGACCAGAAGCGCGCCCTGCTCGTTGGCGAACGCACCTTCGGCAAGGGGTCGGTGCAGAACATCATCCCGTTGTCCGACGGCTCGGGCCTCAAGCTGACCGTGGCGCTCTATTACACGCCGTCCGGCCGCTCCATCCAGGCCGAAGGCATCATGCCCGATCTGGAAGTGCCTTTCGAAGCGCCGAAGGAAAAGCCCGCGCCGCTCAGCTCCCTGCGCATGATCCGTGAGAAGGATCTGAACAAGCATCTTGAAAAGACCGACGGCGACAAGGGCAAGGCGTCCGGCAAGAAGGTGGAAACGCCCGCTCCGGCGGCGAACGAACCGTTGCCCGACGCGAAGGAGTTCCTTGAGCGTGACAACCAGCTCCGCATGAGCCTCCAGTTCGTGAAGAGCCTTCCCAAGATCCGTACCATCCACTAACAGCAATCCTCGGCAGGAGGGCATCGCCGGTTTTCCCGCGATCCCTCCTGTCCGTATGTACAACGGCAGTTCCCTGCCGATGCCATTGGAGTTTCATGGAGTGGTTTCCCGCACTGCGGAAACGGCTGGCCGCTCGTGGCGTGCACCTGCCTGATCCGTATCCATACACAGCCAGGACGTTCAAGGGATCGGTTCTGGCCACCTTGCTGGCGGCCATCCTGTTCCTCATCGCGTATGCGGTGTGGGAAGCCGCCAGTTACACGGCGCGCAACGTACAGCGGACCGCGTTCATGACCATTGAGACGACGGCGGCGACGTCCCGTCTGGTCACCGAGAAAGCGGGACAGGCAGTGGAGGCCCTGTTCCCCAAACCGGCCCCGGTTACCGAAGCCTCCCTCGAATCCATCCTCCCGCCGGGCAGCCATCTGGGCAATCAGATGAAGGACGCCATCCGGCAGAATACCCTGCCCTATCAGGAGGGTTCGGGAACCCTGACCGACGCTGCCCGCCAGATCGACTTCGCCCTGCTCCAGACCGTATTGCGGCTCAAGCTCGACAAGGGGCGCATCCTCCTCCTGACGTCCGACTACCGCACGCAAGGCAAGGATATCTACCACCTCCAGCGGATGCGCATCTATCTGCCTCCCGTTGTCCAGGATCCGGCCCAGCAAGCGCCTCGGAACGAAAACGGGAATGCGCCGTCCGCCGAAACGGGCGATGTGAAAGGCCCCCCCGAACCGGTATTCCGCTTCCTCAACGCGCTGGCCGAAAGCCTCGACACATGGGCCGACCGCGCCGTGCTCACCGAATCGCCGGGCAAGCTCACGCTGGCGACCAAGGGCGTACTGACGCACGAAATCTGGTTTGAAGCCACGACCGATGCCTTCCCCATCCTGCCGCCCACGGACAAAGCCCCGCGCCTGACCATCGTCATGAATGAATTGGGCGGCGACAAGGCCGTAACGGCCTCGCTGCTGGCCCTGAAGCTGCCGATCACGTTTTCCGTATTGCCCTTTGCCAAGGACGCGGCGGCGACGGCGACGGCCGCGCACGAGGCCGGGCAGGAGGTCCTTGTGGATATGCCGATGGAGACGATGCAATCGCCCTTCGTCAAGGCGGGCCCCGGCGAAATCACCACGAAGATGTCCGAGGAAGACATACGGATCCTGATGGACGACGCCCTCGGCCATGTGCCCTACGCCACGGGCGCGAGCAACTTTATGGGCTCCCGGCTGACCACGGATACGGCGGCGACGCGACGTTTCTGTGAAATTCTCGCACGTTCCGGGCTATATGTGCTTGACGACGTGACCCATCAGGAGTCAATTTTATACGCGGAGGCGCGAAGGCGCGGCCTTCCGGCGTGGCGCAGGGCACTCACGCTGAATGATGGCCCAAAAACCGAAGGCGCCGTGCTCGCCGACCTGAAAAAGGCGGAAGAAACGGCGCGGGCCAAAGGGCACGCCGTGGTCATAGCCACCCCTGCCCCGCACGTTCTCGCGGCGCTCAAGCGGTGGTCGCAGGAACGGGACAAGGACATCCGCCTGGTTCCCCTGCGCCTCCAGCCCGTCGAAGAAGAGACGTTTGCCTCGGAAGACATCCCCTCCGAACGGCAGGACGATCCCACGTCGCCTATCGAGCATTAGCCGTAGCAAGCCTCCTGAGGATCTCGATCCTCTTTGGGTGCGGCTGCAAAGCTTTCCCGCACGACGGCGGAGGAAAGCGGCCTCTTCATTTCCCTGTGCCGGACCTGTTCCGCACGCGACATTTTCAGAAAAGGAAGATCATGGACACACCGGCATCCCTCACCAGCAAGCGTATCGGCTGCATCGGCTGCGGCAACATGGGCGGGGCCATCCTCGGCGGGCTCGCCGAGGTTCCCGGTCTGGAACTCTACGGCTACAACCGCACGCCTCAGCGTCTTGAGCCACTCTGTGCCAAGGGCGTAACCGCCGTACCGGATATCCCCGGCATCGCCGCCCGCTGCGACATCCTCGTCATCGGGGTGAAGCCCTACCTCGTCGGCGGCGTGCTCGCCGAGGCCCTGCCCTCCCTGAAGCCGGAAACCGTCGTCATTTCCATCGCCGCCGGGGTTACGCTGCACGATCTGCGCGACGCGGTACAGGGCCGCTGCCATGTGGTGCGCGTCATGCCGAATACCCCCGCCCTCGTGGGCGCAGGCGTGTTCGGCATCCAGGAGGATCCGGCGCTGCCCAAAGACGTGTTCGCCATGATTCTGGACCTGTTCGGGCTGCTCGGCTCCACCATCGTGCTGCCGGAAAAGAAGTTCAACGCGTTTATGGCGCTGGTGGGCTGCGGCCCGGCCTATGTCTTCCATTTCATGGACGCCCTCGCCGAGGCGGGCGTCACCATGGGCTTTACCCGTCAGGAGGCGCTTGAGCTGGTGACGCAGCTGGTCCTCGGCTCCGCCAAGCTGGCGGCACTGCCGGGGAGCCATCCCGCCATCCTGCGCGAACAGGTGTGCTCACCGGCGGGCGTGACCATCGCGGCGGTCAACCACCTCGATCGCACCGCCGTGCGCGGCCACCTTATTGACGCGGTACTCGCCGCCTACGCAAAGAGTTAACCCGGAGCGGAAGAGATTTCCCATCCCCCGGTGGCCTGGAAAACGGCCCGGCGGAACGTTTTTCGAGACATTTACACGGCGGACCGCCGTTCCGCAAACGCCTGCGGAGCGCGTCTCCCCGTAATTCCGTAACGCGTCGCGGCCATGCCCGGCATGGCGGGCGGCGGCAAAGGAGAAACGCAATGACAGGTCATGATTATTTTCGTGCTCTGCTGGAAGTGGCGACGGTGATCAATTCCAGCTTGGAACCCACCGTGGTGCTGCACAAGATCACGGAACAGACTGCCAAAGCCATGAACTGCAAGGCAAGCACGCTTCGCCTGCTTGACCGTACGGGAAAGCTTCTGCTCGCCAGCGCGGCGTGGGGCCTCTCTTCCGGTTACATGCGCAAAGGCCCCGTCGAAGTGGCCAAGAGCGGGCTGGACGGCGAAGTCCTCAAGGGCAAACTCATCCACCTGCGCGATGCGTGTAGCGACGGCCGGTTCCAGTACCCCGAGAGCGCCAAGTCCGAAGGGCTCGTTTCCGTCCTGTCCGCCCCGCTGATGGTGAACGGCAAAGCCATCGGCATCCTGCGCGTCTATTCCAGCGAAGAGCGCGATTTCACCCCGGACGAATGCGATTTCATGCTCGGCGTAGCGAACATTTCCGCCATAGCCATTGAAAACGCCCGTATGCACGAAGCGACCCGCCTCAACTACGAGTTGCTGACGTCCTACAACTATCAGGTCTTTGAAGACTAAAGGATTCCACATGCAAAAAGTAAGAGTCGGCATCAACGGTTTCGGCCGTATCGGCAGGCAGGTCTTCCGCGCTCTGCACGCCAAATATCAGGATAAAGTGGAAGTCGTCGCCATTAACGACCTCTTCGATGCGGAAACCAACTTCCATCTGCTCGAATACGATACGAACTACGGCCGTGCCAATCTTGACGCCGTGGTGGAAGGCGACAATGCCACCGTAGGCGACTGGAAGATCCATTGCTTCGCGGAACGCGATCCAAAGCTCCTTACCTGGGGAGCCTATGGCGTCGACGTGGTGGTCGAATCCACGGGTATTTTCCGCTCCGCCAAACAAGCCCATGTCCACATCGAGAACGGCGCCAAGAAAGTCATCATCACCGCCCCGGCGAAGGAAGAGGATCTCACCATCGTCATGGGCGTAAACCACAACGACTACGATCCGGCCAAGCACCATGTCGTTTCCAACGCCTCGTGCACCACGAACTGCCTCGCTCCGGTAGCCCTCGTCGTGGAACGCCTCTTCGGGATCGTTTCCGGTGCGATGACCACCGTGCACGCCTACACCAACGACCAGCGCATCCTCGATCTGCCTCACAAGGACCTGCGCCGGGCGCGTGCCGCCGCCTGCAACATCATCCCCACCTCCACCGGTGCGGCGCAGGCCGTGGCCAAGGTTATCCCCTCGCTCAAGGGGAAGTTCACCGGCTGGTCCCTGCGCGTGCCAACCCCGACCGTCTCCGTGGTGGACTTCACCGCCATCCTGAACAAGGACACCGACACCGACACGATGCGCGCCGCACTCAAGGAAGCCGCCGAGGGCGAACTGAAGGGCATCCTCGCCTACAGCGACGCCCAGCTCGTCTCGATGGATTTCAAGGGCAACCCGCACTCCTCCATCGTCGAAGCCGAATACACGACCGTACAGGACGGCAAGCTCGCCAAGATTGTCTCGTGGTACGACAACGAATGGGGCTACTCCAACCGCGTCGCCGACCTCATCATGTGGATGAAGGAAAAGGGATTCTAGAGCAATAAATGTGGGGGAGGGGAGAGGGAAACTTTCTGGAGAAAGTTTCCCTCTCCCCTCC
>MJGMD1__coassemble_2108_pt1 | contig 19409 bp, 24 predicted proteins | sample MJGMD1__metabat2_low_PE_007 | metagenome-assembled genome bin MJGMD1
TCGGCAGCTCGAACGGGAGGAACTGGTAGAAACGGCCCTTGTGGTACATCCCGTACACGGGCACGCCGTGCTCGTCCTCAACCGCGAAACCGTCCGCGTCCAGCATGTGCTCCACCGCCTGATTGCAGTAGCGCAGCGTGTCCGTATCGGGAAACGTCACCTCGATGAGCGAGACGAAATCGTCCGCGGCCTCGCGCTCCAGCGCGGACTTCACCGCATCGGCCGTCATTGTGGCCCGTCTGCTCACGGCAGCACCTCCAGCGTCAGGGATACTTCCCATGCCAGCGTCTGGCCGTAGGGCCGGATCGTGAAAAGGATGTCGTCGGATTCGGGCACAATCCGCATTCTGAACTGCCGGGAGGTGATCGGGTGCGTCCAGTCGAACGCCCGGATGCCCCCGGCAAGCCCGCTTTCGACGTCATTGACCCACGCCCCGAACGCCTCCGCCTCGGCGTAGCTGTCGAACAGGAGCGTGCCCGTGGTCACGTCGGAACGCTTCCCCGCCTTCCGGCGAACCAGCGCGGGGCCGGACGCGGGCTGGCTGCGCGAAAGGCGCGAACCCGCCGACTCGGAATAATTGCCCGCCAGCACGAGGCGCGGCAGATCCGGGGGCCATGCCATCGCCATATCAGCCCCCGCTCCGCATGACGGGCATCCGCGTACCCTGACGGCGAAGGGCAACGTTCAACTCGCTCCCGTAGGTGTTCGCCTGCTGCGCCGCAATCCTGCCGAACGTGACACGGATGTCCTCGCCGCCCGTGGCGTTCGCCGTCCGCGCCTCCTTCCCCTCGTAGCCATCCGGCGGCACGATGGCGATGTTGTTGACCACAGACGCGCCGCCCGCCCCGGCGATGGCCTTCATCTGCCCCGGCGTCAGCACGCTCTCGTCAGTGCGGATGATCGCCGCCCTTTCATAGGCGGGATTGATGAAGCCGGTATGATAACGCGGCGCGCCCTCAAAAAAGGAGGCAGGAACCCTGCGCGTGGGCGAAGGCTCCAATGCCATGCCGCCGCCGTGCTTGACGATGGCGGCATAAGAACTCCCACGGGACATGAAGCCCTCAGCCCACGCCCCGGAAATGGGGTTGCCCGAAACCGATGCCGTGCCCCCGCTCGGTGCGGAAAAAAAGCCCACGGCGGTCTTGATCAGACCCGCCATCGCCATGCGCGCCGTGATCCTCGCCAAATCCTGAAGGATGGACCGCGTCATGTCCGAAAACGACGCCAACGTCCGGCTGGTGAAGTCGAGAAGCCCCTCCGTCATGGCGTCCAGCGTCGACGTCGTGAAACCCTCCATCTGCATGGCCATGTTCGTGTACTCCCCAGTCCACTTCTTCAGCCCACGCGTGATGCCGTCCGCGTAGTCCCGGCTCGCCTCAAGCTCCTTCATCTTCAGCCACAGGTCGACCTCATCCTGCGTCAGCCCGACATTGACGCGCAGGTTTTCCGCCTGCCGCTCAAGCTGCGCGTTGATCTCGTCCTGCGCCAGCCCGTACTGGCCGGAAAGCTCGTACAATTCCCGATAAAAATCGGATGCGGCCTCGGCGTCCTTGATGGTCGACGCCTTTTCAAGACTTCCGCGCAGAGACTTGAGATACCCTTCATTCTTCGCGCGATCCTCATCGGTCTTGGCGAGGGCCTCCAGCTTTCGGCGTTCCTCTTCCAGTTCCTTGTTGATCCGGATCTCGCGGGCAAGGCGATCGTTGCCGAGCCCCTGCGCAATCCGCGCATCAAGATCGGTATAGGCGTCAGCAAGGTCACCAACCCGCTTGGCGTCGGCGGCCGCAGCGTATTCCTTGGTGATGCTGTTCAGCTGGTTCAGAGAAATTTTGGCGTCCTTCCCCTTCTTGGCGATGTCGTCCAGCTTGATTTTCAGCTTCTGTGCCCATGACTGCGAAACATCACCATTAAGCTTGGAAATCTCGGCGCGGACCTGCTCAAGATACCTCGTCGCCGAATCCTGTCTGCCGGATCGGCCCTTTCGATTCCAGAACTCCGCATCAAGCTTAACCTGCTCTTTGATCCGCTCCTTCTGAACGTTGTATTCATCCATGAGCCGCTTGGCGTCGGGAAGGTTTTCCTTCCGCGCGGCAAGGGCGGACTGATGGAGTATGGCAAGGTTGGCTTCGGCGACGCTCCGAGCGAGAGCCTGTTGCTCCTTCCGGGCGGATTCAGTCTTCTTGCTGTACTCACGCAGAGCCGTAATGGCGTCGCCGGTATTTTTTGCGGGCTCGGCGTCCGCCTTCCCAAGCATATCGATGGCAAGCTTCAGTTCCCGGACTTTGCCGATGGCCACATCGGCGGCATCAGAAACCGTATCCGCCGCATGTTGCTTTTCGGCAACGTCGGCGTCGGCCTTTTCAACGGCTTCAAAACCCCCGGCAAGGGCGAAAAGCAATTCTCTAGCCCGTTCGATATTTGGGTTATTGTTTCCGAATTTCTCGCTGGCCTCGTTCAGCCGTTTGAAGGCCGTTTCGGAATCGATGAGCTTGTCCCTGAAATCTCGAAGAATTTTTGCTGCCGTGTTCCAACCTTCCTCTCCACGAGAAATGGCAGAGTAAAAACCGGAAAACAGTTTAGGGTCTTCAAAATCTTCGACTTTGGAGAGGATGGTTTTCAGATCCGCGGAGGCTTTCTCCTGCTTGCCCTTGGCAAGGGAAAGCAGCTGTTCGGCGATGCGCTTGTTCAGGCCTTCGGTTTTGTCCGCCGCATTCTGGGCTTCATCGGCATTTTGCCGATATTGCTCGGAAAGCCTGCGCATGACTTCCTCGGCTTCCTGCCCGCGTGAATACAGGATGGAAAGGCCCGTGGCCGCCGCCGTCAGGGCGATGCCCCACGGGCCTCCAAGCATGGCCAGCATACCGGAAGCCGCGCCACGGAAGAGCCCCGTGCTCTGCGCCAGCGTTTTCATGCCGGAAGCCGACACGCTGGAGCTGGCCAGAAGACGTGTCTGCGCTGCCGCGAGTGCGGCGCTGCTGGACGTGGCCTGCGCCTGTGCCGCCCTGACGGCCTGCGTTGAAACGGAAAGCCTGTTTTCGGCAATGGCCAGCTTGGTGGACACGGCCTCAGCTGCCTGATCCGTCTGCACGCGTTGAATGCCGGAGAGCAGGGCCGCGCGCATGGTTTCCGCACGCGCCTGTTCCGCCTGAGCGGCCTTGAAAATCGCCTGCGCGACGTCGTTGGACGATTTCACGCGGTTGTAGTCCGCCGTGGCCGCCGCGAGAAGCTGCGACCGCAACGCGCCGAGCACCCCGCCGTGCTTGACTTCTTCGGCGACCAGCTTGGCCGTTGCGCTAGCGGTAAGAGCTTTGTAGCCCTTGAGAGTCAGGAGGGTGGCCCCCAAGGCCAGCGCTCCGTTTCTGACCGTCTCCCAGTTCATGGACAGGCCGACGATGGCCGAATCCATCCCCTTGACGCCGTCGGTCAGGAGCTTGACACCTTCCTTGAGCGCGTCCGAGCTTCCGGCGTGCAGCATGAGATCGTCCCACGCCGTATTCAGGCGGCCCACGGCGGCTGTCGTGCTGTCCATCGCCGCCTTCAGGCCCGCGCCGTACCGTTCCCGGATGACGGGGGCCACCTTCGCCAGCGTGTCGATGGTGACTTCCCCGCGTTCGAGCATCTTGTCGAGCGACGTTGTGCAAACGCCGAGGGCGTCCGCGAACAGCTTGAAAGCCCCGGGCGCGCGTTCGCCGAGCTGCTGGCGCAGCTCTTCCGCCGTCACCTTGCCCTTGGAGGCCATCTGGCCGATGGCGAGGAACACGCCCTGCATCTGATCCTGCGTCAGGCGCAGGGCCGTTCCCATTTCCGAGAAGGCAAGGAAGATTTCCTTCGCATCCTTCTCGATTTCAGTGTCCTTCGCGCTGGCGAAGAACGTCTTGGCGGACTCCGCCGTGTCGAGGTAAGAAAGGCCAAGCCGATCGGATTCCTCGCGGATGAACGCAAGCTGCGCGCGGGCCTTGTCGGCGTCGCCCATGATGGCCTCATAGGCCGCGCCGATGTTCTCCACGCGCATGTTGGTGGAACCGGCGGAGGAAAGCAGATCCGTCATCCCGGAGAATCCGGTCATGCCCGCGCCTACGCCGATCCCCTGTCCGATGGAAGCCAGAGCGCCCTTGAAGCCTGAAGCCTTGGAACGCAGCGCGTCCAGCTCGGAGCCGACGTTCCGGAGGCCGGGCGTCGCCTGATCCCGGAATGCCAGGGTGATCTTGCTTACAACGTCACTCATCGCGCTTTCTCTCCGCAAGTTCCTGAAGAGTATCCCTTTCAAGGGCACTCAACCGATAGAAGTCATTCGACGTCAGGGACAGGCCAATCCATTTGGCCACCGTCCTCACCCCTTGCCAGTCCATCCCCGTGGGGCCGTTCCACCCCGTGCGCCACTGCCCCTGAACGTCAAGCCAGAGCGAAGCCAGCGGGGCAAGCTCGGGCCAGAGCGGATTACGCTGGGCGCATGTTGCGCACGGGGCATTCCGGTTCAGCTTTCGGCGGCAGTCGCGGCAGTATCCGATCCGCTCACCGGAAACAGCCCATCTTCGCCAGCGTACAAGTTTTTTATTTCAGCCAGAGGAACCCCCACGGAGTAGGACATGGTAAGCCGCCCGAGGATGAGCGTATCCCGGCTGGGCATGGCCTCCCATTCCTCCGACGTCAGGCCGTACAGGCCGCGCACGGCGGAGGCATAGCTTTCTCCCCGTTTCTCCCTGTCCTGTTCTCTGGCGTCATGTTCCTCCATTTCCTTCAGTTGCCCGTTGGTGAAGGATTTCAGGACAAAACGGCGTCCGTTCAATTCAATGTGCATGGCGATTCCCCTTACGCGTCGGCGTAGCTGGCATGAGTGTTCTTGAGGGTGACGGCAAGGGCGCTTCCGAGCGAACCGGAAGAGTGATACGCCTGCCAGTCGAGCGGCAGGCGTATGCCCGCGGGCCCGTCAATGGTTGATACCTTGGTCTGGAACAGCAGTTCCTCAAGGGTAAAGGTCAGGGTGTTGTCTCCCCTCGCAAAAACGACCTCCGCCTTCTTGGGCGTCAGGGAAAGGGCGGCGTTCACGAGTTCCATATCCTTGAACAGCACGGTGATCGTGCCGCTTACGGTGGCGAGCCCCTCGCTGATGGCCGCGCGGGTGCTGCTCTGCCCGATGGTGTAGGTGTCGCCGTCAAGCCCGTTGTCCAGCTTGATGCCGAAGGCCGTGGCGTCGCCATACTCCACCCCGTCGAGGAGCAGTTTGCCCATGTCGTTGTTGCAGCGGAGAAATCCCGGGGAGGACGGCGATCCCGCCTTGCTGGCGGGGCTTATGGTCTGGACCTTCCCCATTGTGCCTATGGAGGCCACCAGCTCCCCGTCTCCGCCCATGTCCACATTGAGCGTCGAGAGCTTGATCCCGTTCGTCAAAACGTAATTCGCGGGATTGGTGGCGAACATCGTTTCAAACCAGAGGCTTTCCATATCGTTGTGGAGCTTGAAGGCATGGGTATACGGACCCGAGGATTCCCCGCCCGTCGTCTCGGGAAGCCCGAACAACGCCCGAAACCAGTAGCCCATGCAGACGTAATCGAGCGGCACCTGAATATCCCCACTCACATCGGTACGCCCGGGAATCGGTTCCTGCGGGTTGCGCGTCCCGCGCAGGGTCCCCGCCGCCGTCAAAGTCTTGGACATGCTCACCCCGAACGTGTTGAACGGAAGATCGTACCCCTTGGGGGCAACCGGCATCACGCCGTATTCCCGCTCGAACCCCATGATCAGCTTGGAGAGGAATCCTCTCGCCATTGGCTTGTCGGCCATCGTCATCTCCACGGATTGCGTTTCAGGTTGATGGTGTTGGGAATGTTCAAAGTGACGATGAAATCACGTTCGCAGTAGCCGTTTCGCGGCGGATAGGTACGGCCCTCCCCCGTCCCCGGAGTCAAATCCGGATTGAGGCGGGCAATGGCTTCCAGCACGCGGGGGCTGAACTCTTTTTCCATCAAGGCCATTGCCGGTTCGGAGACGATCTCTCCGGTGCGGGCAGGCTCATCGTGAACGACCACGCCGAACATGAGCATCACGGACAGGCTCAGTGCTTCCTGTTCCGGCCCCAGCTCCTCCCCGGTCGGCGACATGACGAGGTAGGGGGCATCCTCTTCGCCGAAACGGCCCACGTCGTCGAATCCCAGATAGATGGTCAACGGGCGGTCGAACGTCCGGGAAAGCCACTCGCAAAGCTCCGCGTCTTCGGCAATCCCCTTTGCCCAATACTCCATGACTTCAAAGGTATTCATGCCTTAGCCCTTTTCTGGAAAACCCGTCTCGTTTCCTGCTCGAACAGCGCTATCAGCTCCCTCCGGTGCAGGCGGAAGCTCGGGCCGATGAGGTTGCGGGCGGGAATGTTGATGCCGCCCGCCGGGCGGTGAAGCCCTCGCCCGAAGTACAGCTGGCGCATCTTCCGGGTGGTGGAAAAATGTTTCCCGCGTTGCAGCTCGACGCCCCGCCGATAGGCGGACCGGGACAAAAAGCCGAATTCCACCTTATGCGCGGGGGCCGGATGCCGGTAATAGGCCAAAGCCCGGATCATCTCGCCAAAGAACGCCTCCCGCTTCCGTGAACGGGAAGCAACCTCCCGCCCCTTCAGGCCGTAGGGAAAACGTTTCGTCACCTCACTGAGCGCGGGCCAGCTTTCTCCCGGCGGCCCGCCCCGCCGCGCTTCTTTTTTCATGTTCTTGACGGCGTAGTAGGCGAGTTTTCTCAGCCCGCTCCGCCCGGCGTGCGGAACGGCGGCAATCAGCCGCTCGATTTCTTCGGATGCGGCCATATCCATCTTTATGGTGAACACTCCGCCGCCATTGGGGAAAAACGGATATTGGCGCGTCTTGTTCGTCCCGTCGGGGCTCTTGACTACCCTGCCGTTTTTTTTGATGAACAGCCGCACGGTCTTGTTATCCGACACTGCTTCTGTCTCCTCTGGAGGCGTTGCTCACCAGAATGACGCGCGTGAGCACTCCTCCGTTCATGCCGATCCGTTCGGCGGCGCGGACTTGCCAGCTTCTGCCGAGCGCGTCCGCCTTGTCCCCCCGTTGGGGCAGGTACGGCGTCCCGTCGGGGAGAAGCGCGTCCGCCGTGATGTACAAGGCTTCAGCGAAACTGCCCCGTTCCGAATTGAAGCCGGAGATGGAATAATTCTGCGGAGGGACCCGCTTCCCGTCCCCGGAGTAGCGGGCGAAGGCGTCCACCGTCAGCGTCCCCGACGCCAGCGGGAACGAAAGCGACGTCTTGCCCGTCTCCCTGAGAACCGTCCTGAAATCGGTTTCCAGCATGGCCCCCATGCGGTCACTGTCCATCGCGCGGCCTCCGCAGAATCTCGCGGGCCGTCCGTTCCACGCCGCGCAATTCCTCCATGCCCTTGTCAAAGGAACCCGCGTCAGGCAGAACCGCGCCGCCGAACCGCAGGCAAAGCATCCGGGCCAGCTCGTCGGCTTCAAGCCCGTCGAGCATCCCCCTGTGGATGCAGACCGTGAGTTGCGTCGGTTTCATCATTTCACCCCGATACAGCCGGTTCATGTCCTCTCCCTGCATTTCAGTTGTTGCTCAAGGGCGTCCAGACGGATGCCGTGCCCATGCACCGTGGTTTTCTGTTCATCGAGCACATTCCACATCCTGCGATGATCGTTGGAATTGTTTTCCTTGTCCGCAAAGCGGCTGATACAGCCCTCGCGGTGGAGGATGAGCGCGTCGAGTTTTTTGGTGACGCCGTTGCCCCACCACGCGAGAAAACCGATGAGCACCCCAAGCGCCGCGCAGGTGACTGTGAGAAGGAGATTCGTAAATTCCATGCTTACCTCCGCTCGGCCTGCTCTATCCACAAAAACAGATTGGCGGCATCGGCTGCCGGAAGGTGTATCCATTCGCCGGTTTTCCCTTCCCATTCCCCGTTTTTGAGGAACCGCCACTCAGTGTTTGTCATCACCGCCCCCGGCGTCATCGGTGCCGGGGGCGACGCGCTCGTCAGTGCCCCCGTGCTTGCGCAGCCATGAGCCAGAAACGTCAGTACGCACAGTAGAAATACGAGCCTCACGGCGAGCATTACGGAACCATCCCCACGCAGCATAGAGCAACCTCAACAGCAGGACGAACCAGCTAGCGTTTCCCATCTACGGAAACCGTTTTTTGCAGCTTACGGCGCTCAAGGACTTTCTGCACAAGACGCGGCAGAGCCGTTGTTACCGTATAGAGCGCGCGATACCAGAAAGAATCGCCCTCCCCCGGCACCCGCATATATTTGGAGGACAGCCAACAGACGATCGCCACCACAAGCACAACTCCCCAACCCCATATGGGGAGGTATGAGGCGAGTTGCGTCAGCATGTCGACGAGCTGGTCTTCGGTGAGCATCAGATGGCCTCCTGTCCGGGATCGTATGTGCGCGTCGGCCAGCCGCCGACGCAGAATTTCCGCAACGAAAGATTCCCTTCGGAGATGCGGATATAGTGGTCGCCCTGCATACAGTTGAGCAGATGGACGACACGCCGGGCATCCGTGCGGGCCAGCACGATGGAAAAAGCGGAAAGCGTCCTGCGTCCGACGATGCCGTCCTTTTCAAGGTCTTCAAAGAGCCGCGTTCCTCCCGGCGTGCCGTCGTTGCGCCAGTTCAGCGCATTGCACAGACGTTGCAGATGGCGGCCCATGCCGCTTTTGCCAAGGTTGACGGCTTGCTCGAACAGTTCGTTCGCCACGGTCTGCTCGAATTGCCCGAGGTTGAGCTTGTCCCACCATTCCTTGCGGTACCACCCGCTCACCATACCGGCGAGACAGGGCAGAGCCGCAAGATGTCTGGAGAAGGCGCGTTGGCCCTGTTTGAATGAAGGGTGCGATTTCTCACGATCTATGACCGGCCAGATCGGTTCGTCGGGAAAAAAGTTCCGGGCGCAGCCGCAGAAGGTTTCCCCGCCCTTGTCGCCGAAGTCGTCGCACCAGCCGCCCTCAAAGTTCTTGACCGGAGCATAGGCCAGAGCAAATTCAGCCATTGTGTTCTCCTTGGCCGGGAGCGTTTCCTCCCGGAACCGGTCAGTTCAGCAGCACTTCCACCACGGTGTCGCTTCCGGCGGCGGCATAGGCCGCCTTGCCGATGCGGGGGAACTCCGTTTTCACTTCGGAAACCGTCACGGAGTCCGAAACCGTGACCACCTTGTCCGTCGCGTTCCAGTACAGGGCCTGCCCCTGCGTGGGCGCGTCATCGGCCTTCTTCGGCAGGGAAAACACCCCGCTGATCTGTACCGAGCCGGTTCCCCCAGCCGGGATATCCGCCAACGCAACCCCGGCGAGCGCGCCGAAGACGATCAGCTCTTCGCTGGCGACGTCCGCGCTTCCTGTGTTCGTGTACTGAAGGATGTCGCCGCGTTGCTTGAAATTCTGAGCCATGCCCCTACCTCCTGAAGTGTTCGGGGATATATTCAAGAGTCATCACCGGATGGGGCATGTCCGTGCCGATGCCGATGCGCACGCCGCACAGCCCCCGCATATCCAGTTCCTTGCCGTTGACCACGATGCGTTCGAGCGCATGAGTCAGGGCGGGCAGATCGATGGAGATCGAATCTCTCCCCCCTTCTCCAGCCCCCTGAACCGTTCTGATGTTCAGTTCCTGCGGTTCGTTCCCGTCTCCGCCCATCACGCGGCCCCCGGGTTCTTCTGGATGCCGCGCCAGTCCAGCACGCCGACGCCCACCACGGTGCGGGCGCGGTACATGAACGAGTCCGTCATCATGTCGCGCTCTTCCTCCACAACCGGGGCCTCCTGCCCGTCAAGGAACGCCATTTCCACGAAATCGCACTGGCTGGGGTCGGCCAGCAGATACCATTCCTTGTCCGACACGTCGGACAGGCGGGCTTCGCCGATGGGCGTCAGCCCCCAGTTCGCCGCCGGGTTGTAGACCCCGGAACTCAGCCCGCTCTGGGGGTTGGCGGCGGAACGCAGCAGGATTTCCGTTTCCGTCTGCATGGTGTCGGGAACAAGGATGTATTTGGGCCGCAGATCCAGCATTTCGCCCTGCATCCCGCGCCGATGCCGGATGGAAAGCCGCATGGCGTCCAGCGAGTCAACGGCGACCTTGGCCCCGGTCTTGGCGATGTTGCCGCGATCCGCATGGAAGAGCGTCTTGCCGTCGTTCATCTTCGGATTGTCCTTGAACGGGCTGTACGCCAGATCGCTGTACAGCCGTGCCGCCGACGCGCCGAACATGCTGGGGATGCGGGCGAAGGCCCGCAAGTCGTCGTCCACCATCATTTCCATCGTCAGCTGGAGAGCCACGCCGTACTTGCCGACGCGGTAGCTTTCCTGAGAATCCTTCAGGCTGCCCATGCGGTATTCGCCGCCTTCCCTGACCATCTCGAAGTCGGGCGCGTTGGACAGCGAAACCCCGGTGATCGGCTTGAAGCTGGTGGCGGGGACAACCTTCACCCAAGGCCGCCACGACGCCGGGGCCTCGGTGTAGGCTTCCTGCAAACGGCGCTGGGCCACGTCCGCAAACACGGCCTTGAAGTCGGAACGGCTGGCGAGGCTCACCCCGCCGCCGGAAAGCAACTCGCGGGCAATCTGGGAATGGCTGAGGCCGCGCGTGGACTGCCCGCCGCGTTCCAGCGACAGGCGGGCGAAGTCCAAGAGGCTCATGGCCCGGAATTGCTGGCTCCCCTCCTGCGGCTTCTCCACCCTGCCGCCCATGCGGAGGAAAAAGCCCTCGGCGGCCAGCGGGCGGAATTTGTCCGATTCGTCGACGCAGCCGATGAAATCCAGCACGCCCACGGGCCTGTTGCCCTCCGCCAGCTTGTCCAGCACCCTGCCCCGCGCATCGGCAAGGCTGACGCCCTCGGCGATGAACCCCTCCGCCAGCTCGGCAAGGCCGTGCCGCCCGCACAGGGCGGTGATGCCGGAAACCCGTTCGCGCTCTTCCCGCACCGCCGCCAAAGCGGCGGCCTGCGCGTCGGTTGCGGAAAGCCCGGCGGGCTGGGCCGGAGCGGGGAGGCCCGCAAGGCCCTTCCCGGTTTCCTGTTCCGGCTGGCCGCCCGTTGTGCCGTCCGTCTTCAGCCCTTCCCGCTGCGTTGCGGAAAGCGTGTTGAGGAAGGCCAGAGCCTCCTCTTCGGTCGCATTCCCGGACAACCCGAGCCTGAGCAGCGCCTCTCTGAGCTTCTTGTTCATGTCGTCTCCTTCGCTGAGTTTTTTGGCGGAAGTGTTCGGGTCCGCGCCGAGGCTGACGAACGAACATTCCCGAACCTTCGATTCTTTCCAGATGTTGAGCGGCCCCTTTTCCTCCCGTCCGTTCACGATGACGGAAGCCCCGGCCTCGATGCGTTCGACGCGGACGGGCCAGACCCCCACGGAGCATTGCCACGGGTGCCCCTCCTCGCAGAGGCCCCGTATTTCCTTGGCGTCCGGGGTCGTCTCGGAAAACTCCCCGAGGATGTGGAAACCCGCATCGTCAACGCTCCATGAGGTCGCCTTGCCCACGATCCTGTCCCGCTGGTGTTCGCGCAGGATGGGGAACGAGGCGTCCGCCCCCATGCCCGACAGCTCAATGACGAAATCGTCCCAAAACTGGGTAATCCGCGCCCCCGTGTAGCCGAGCATGGAAAACCCGCCCTCCTCTCCTTCCCCGGCGGCCAGCGTGCAGCCTGCCGGGCAGGTCAGCCGGACCGGGCTAGTCCTTTTCATCGGCATCGCCTTCCTCCTTGTCGTTGTCCGGCTGGGCCGGAGCTTCCGTCTGTGCGCCGAGGACCACCCCGGCCTCCAGCGCCGTCTTGCGGTCGGCGGCCTCCTGCCGGATCTCCTCCTCGTAATCCAGCCCCTGTTCCGCGCACAGGCGGGAACGGGAGATGATGCCCATTTCAAGCTTCATTTTCGAGGCCGTGGCGTCCTTCACCGGGTCGACCCACTGCCAGCCGGGCGTCTGCCAGCGCACGGGGACGGAGGCGCGTCCGGCCTCCACCGTAAAGGCGTGCCCGTCCGCCATGTGCGGCGCGAACCAGTACAGGGCGTTCGTCCATTCGGCCCACAGCACGGCAAGGAACTTGCGGATCAGGATGTCCTGCTGCACGCGGTAGCCGCGCCGTTCCTCCAATGTGGCGGAGCGTGCGCTGGAATAGGTGGCCGTACTGAAATCGTTGGAAAAATTTTCGTAGCTCATCAACATGCCCGCGGAAGCCTTGCGGTTCATGCCCTTGGTGAACGCCTCGAAGGAATTGGCGTTGGAATTGTACTGCGCCGTCTTGACGTCCATCCCCGCCGGAAGCTGGTGGATGCCGCCGGTGTCGATGAACTTGGGCAGCAACGGCTTGCCGGAGGTATCCTCCCCGCCGGAAAACGGCGCGGGCGTCCCGTCATAGTCGTTTCCGCCTCCGGCATAGTCCGGCGTGGTGGTGATGAAAAAGCCGCAGGCCGCCAGCAGCCGGGCCCTGACCTGTTCGGCGTCCATGTATTCGCCGAGGTTGTGCAGGGTCATGATGGTGGCGGCCAGCCACGAGATCGGCACGGTCTGCCCGATGCTGTCCCGCACCATCACGATGCGGCAGGCCGTCAACGGAATCCGGCGGCTTTGCGGCGAAACGCCGAGCGTCCCCGGCAGGGGCTCTTCCATAATGTGCAGAGCCACCGGGCTGTGCCCCTCGTATTCGATGCCGTCGACCACGGTGTTCCCGCCTTTCCCGGCCCGCCCGAACAGCCCCCGGTCGAGCCGTTCCAGCGGGATCAGCTCGAACCCGAGCGGCGGCAGGCCCTCCGCCAGCAAAGAGCGGTCGGGATACCAATGCAGGATGAACCCGCCGTCCACCCACAGGTGGCGCAGGGCGAGGAACTGGGCTTCCCACAGATCGAAGCGTTCCGCCCAACGGTTCCAGAGCCGTTCCACGCGCCCGCAGGCGTCGCAGTCCCGCCCATCGCCGTGACGCACGTCCACCTGTGCCCGGATGCCCGTGTACACGACATTGTTGCAGATTTTTTTGAGCGCACCGGAAACGGCCCCGTCGTTGCGGGCCAGATCGCGGGCGCGGGCCTGCACGAGGGCGCGGTCTTTGCGGTTGAGGATATCCACGGGCCCGTCCTTCGGCAGCCAGCGGCGGTTGGGGCCGTCAATCCGCGCCGCCCGGTACGCGAGGAACGCGGCCCGCTGGCCCATGTAGCGCGAAGCCGCTGCGGGATTGAAGACGCCGAGGAAGGAGGCGATGCCTTTTCCGAGCACGTCGCGCATCAGAACACCACCTGCCACGACTTGATGCCCAGCCCGCCGCGCTTTTCGATGGCGGCGATCTGAAGGCGGATCTGTTCGATGGTGTCCCGGATGACCTTGAGGTCGGCGCGCCGGAAGGTCATGCCTTCGATGCTGTATTCCTGATTGCCCTCCAGAACGGCCTTTTCCGCCGCCAGATAAAGGGCAAGCCGCGTCCGCAGGGTTTCAAGCTGTGTGGGAGAGAGAGGGGGCATTTCGGGAACTCCTTGCCCGTCAGGGGCCGTTTCCCGATGTAAGACATGCTTTCTTAAAAGTGTGCAAGTAAATTTCTTAAAATCAGTAAATTTTACTGGTTTTACATTCTTTCCTTGACCGTCTGGGACTCATTCACTATTCTTTTTGACTTTTTTCTTAAAACCAAGAAAAAAAGCCCCCGAAGGGGCTTTCCGTGCGTTCTAGGCTGTGTCTATTGTTCCGGCTGCGTCCGTCGGGCTGTGGCCGCATTCGCAACGCGGGCACCCGTCCGTTCCATGTAGAAAACCGCCAGCTCCAGCACGGCGGCGAGGCCGTTGGTGTCGGGGTGGGGGATTCCGGCTATGTCGCACTGCCGCGCATAGTGCGCCGCAAAGCGCAGGGCTTCCATCAGGCGGGCCTGTTCCCTATCGTCCATAGCAAAGCTCCATATCGGCGAAAGGTTGCGCCACCCTCGGGCGGAAAGGCAGCTCGACGCGGAGCCGTTCCGGCTTCCCCTCGGGTGAACGGATGACTTCGACGACATCGCCGATACGGATATCGCAGTTGATCACGTCGTCTCGGGAGAGACTGCAACTCTCGCACCGGGTTCCCTGTGCCTCGCTATAACGCTTCGTGGGCGATTCACAAAGGGGAAACGTGGAAAAGATAACTTTGACCCGCCTGTCGGCATGGGTCAGCAACAGCCCGTGGACGATTGAGGCGGTGAAAAGGAAAGCGTTCATGCCGCCACCTCCTGCCCAGAAAACGCGCACTTGAAGTACACATAGGTGCTCTTGACCGAAGGGAAGAAGTTCCGCAGCTCACGGCAGAACGCCTTGAGCGTCCCGGCGGGCACGCCCTCGTCATAGCACCACTGCACATAGGCGGTGTAGAGCTTCTTGGCCTGCACGCGGTTGTCGGAAGGGATGAGGTGCGCCTTGACCCAGCGCAGGAAAGGGGCGTTGGCCTCGGCCTTGGCCTTCTGGGTCGCCGCCATGTCGCAGAGCCTGCCGAACTGCTCCGCCACCAGCCGCGCCTGTTCCTCCGGCATCTTGGCGAGCTGGATCGCGCCCATCAGAAGCTGGATGCGGTGGGACGTCCTGAGCGTGTTCACGCTGGCGGGCAGCGGAACCCCGAAAAGAGTATCCCCGGAAGGCGGCAAAACCTCGGCCTGTGCGGAAGGCGCGACGTAGCGGCCCGTCCGGCGGATGGCCGGGAGCACTTCCCCCGCCAGCCACTTCTGAAACGGCAGGGCCTTGGGCTTGTCCGAACGTCCGAGGAAAAAGTACAGGCCCTGTTCGGTGAGACAGAGCATGTCCTGTGTCCCGGAGGGGGTCTGAACGGAATAGACCCCCCTCCATTCTTCTGGGATGTGACTTACTGTAGACACACCCTTCCAAGCATATTCCAGAGCAAGAGCAACATCCTTCGCCACAAACAGCGGCTCTCCGGCGGCTTCGCGCAGGACGCGCAGGCTGCGGCCCTCAAAAGAGAACGGCAGAAGGGAAGAAAACTGTGTCATGGGAACCTCTCGTATTTCTTCTATTCGGCCTTCGCAGAACGCAAAAAAGGCCGGGAGCTAGAAACCGTACGAGAACGGCAGGCGTATTCCCCCGAAGGGTATTGTATTAGCCTACTCCCGGCCTGAATGACCGTAGGATGCACCTCTACTTGTACATGTGCAGAGGGCACAAAAAACGCCACGCTTTCGTGCTGGCTTTCCGTCTCGTAAGGAGTTTCTAGGCTCCGGGGACAGGAAAGCATGGAGGGCTAGGGGTTGTCAAGAGAATACCTCACACGCACCGTTTGAAATCTTGCCCGCAAGTCGCGCATTCGGAGGTGCGGTTATTTGTTTCTACTCTTGTGCAGCAGCAGTAGAAAATGTTCCCCAAAGCGGTCTTTTTTCAATTTCGCGCTTCAACGCAGTGTATTCGCTGAAATTTTCAGAAATATGCGGAGTTCTGACAGCCGTTCCCACGCATGAAATCATAAGCATCCCGTTCCCGGAAGTTGCCTCGGAAACGGAGAGGGCCAGGCCAGAAATCAGGTTTCCCCCTAATTCCAGACATTGGAGTTTAGCCATGTTCATGGCATTGGCTTCCCCGGTCCTGATTTTTTCCAGATATGCTATGGATTCTTTACCGAACATGTCGGTAAAGGCTGAGGCTATCGCCGTTATCGGCCCTGTACCTATGACCGAAAATCCGGAAGCCACGCCCAAAATTTCCCCTCCAAGGCTTTCATAATGGGGGACAGTCTGAACAAGAATGGACTCTAAAAGTTCTCGACGGACGGCTTCAAGACGCTTCTGTAACTTTACTTTGTCCTCTGCACGGCATTTGTTTTTTTCGTTGACCAATTTCTCCGCACAAAAAATGCACATACCGTCAAGATCGAGGTCGTATTTCTTGAATTTCGCTATGGTACGCGGTCCTGTAGGGGATACGCTACCAAAAATTCCAACAAAGCTCTTTCCACATTCTCGACACTTTTTTTCATCTGACATGCCGACTTTCCCTTCCTCCCCGCATAGTATGGTCTATATGCTCCCGGCAAACAAATAAGGGCCCCCAATTGGGATTTTGCCTGCAAGGTGGTCATGAATGATGCGTACACATAGATCGGCATGTTGCGGTTCTCTTTTGTATGACCACCTCTTTTCTACCGGATTGTATCCATACTCAAAATAATCGGCATGGACATTGATCCAGCCGCTTTTCGGGTAGGCGTAGAAATCGATCATAACATGATCGCCATCTTCAGTAACGGCAAAAGCAACATTGCTGATGGGGACACCAAGATTATGTTCCGCAAACCTCCTGATCACCCGCCTCCAGGGTTGAAGCGGTTCCGGCGTCTTCTTTGCCCGATTTTCATAATACTTCGCCAAATGCTTGCATACTCTGGACGGCAGATGCAACGGTTCGCCAGAACGGTTTTTTACCCAGTCGGGGCAAGTACATGTCGCCTGTTCCGGGTCAATGACGTACCAGACGTTTTCCTCCGTCATCGAAGACGCCAAAAGCTGACCGCCCTTCTTTTTGAATTTCGGAGCTACCTTTTCAATGGCTGAGGTTTTCTCCCGTTTTGAGGCTAGCGAAGAGCTGTGCAGGAGCCAATACAGAAACCTAAGCGCGAGGAAAACGCCCGACACAGCTAGGATGATACGCCCAAAAGGATCCGTGATAGCAAAATATAAGAATAACGCTACGAATACGATGAGAGCCATATCATCCACCTGTGATATTTAACAAACAGGCTACTTTTCCACAATCAGCTCATCCGTTTCGGGAAGCTCGCAATACATTGGCTTTTCACCCAGTGCATACAGGAATGGGACAAAACCGTTGTACCCGTCCATCCTGTACTTGACGTTGAACTCTCCTTAGAAAATTTAAACGCATTTCATCGACCTATGAAATGGTTTCTAATGCGGTACCGGATTATACTGAACTAAAATGGCTTGAGGGTCTACAGTACAATTCAGTTTATTGGCTAAGTTACGTTGCTTATCAAGTATTTTATCTAATACCCTCTGAGGAGGTTTCTTGCATTCAGTAAGTCCCAGTGAAGGCCAAAAAGCTATTCCATCACCGGTAATTGGTCCTAATACTGCGATATTATATCTAATATCTATTGCATATAATACACAACAGGTTACCAATAATTGTCCAATACCACATTTTCTATATCCTTCTTTTGTCTTAATCATACTTAAAGTTATTGTTTTGTCTTTCTTTGGTCCAATAACCATCTCTATACTTCCAATGATGTTTTTTTTGCTTTCATACATGACATATAAATTTTTATATCCTTCATAATATATATTATAGTTTTGCCAAATATTAACAAGTCTTCCCTGTGTAGCTACAGCAGTCCAAATAGCATCTTTAATTTCCAAAAGATATAAATTCACTTGTTGATCTACTGCCTGAGACATAGATTATCCTCCCAACATGTTCCATAATAGCAAAATATAATAACACTATGAATACGACGAGAGACATTCATGCACCTACAATACTTAATAGGCAGGCTACTTTTCTATAGGCTCTTCCTTCCGCTCGCCTTTCCCCGCTATCTTGGTCAGCCGCATGGCACAGGTTCCCAGCTCCCACAGCATGGCACCAAAAAGCGCACACCCGCCAGCGATACCGTAAAAGGTCATGCCGATCGACTCTTTTGCCGAATAGTAAGCTGAAAAGCTTGAAAAATCACTCCTATACAGTTGAGGTATGTTGAACAACACGTATACCCCCGCCACCCAGCACACGACCGCCGCAATTCTTCCGAGCATTATCACTCTCCTTTTTCTCATCGCATAGCATGTTCTATATGTCTCCGGCAAACAAAAAGGCGGCCTTATGGACCGCCTTTTGACAACTATGTGATTATCCTTGAATAATTCGAATCTGCATTGTTTTGTGCAACGCATCGATACTCTGACTCTTTTCAGTATATTTTTCAATAGATTATACAATACTCCATAATATCATTATTATCTCGGAAACCTATGAAGCCTTCTTCCATTTTCAAAAGTCTCAATAGTATATGTAGGATCGCCTAATAGAATAAAAAATCCGATCCTAAATTTATAATCTCTGATTACATCTTCTCCATACTGGCAAGTAAAATAACTAAGTTTTCTATAGTCATGTTGAATTTCTTCATTACCTGAAGGTTCTGTCTTGAACTCAATTACGACTTGATTATCTTCATTACTACCACGTTTATGAATCAGTATATCAGGAATAGAATTACGAATATTTATATCTTGATTATTATCGATCTGCTTTATAGAACATTCACTTTCCTCACATAATTGGCATTTTTCATATTATACTCGACATCTAAACTTAAATTATCTATCCAAGGATTGGCATTTTTTGTTTGTTCGATAAAATTTCGCATGTAACAAGAAATTGTACTTACTATAGTTCTTTCATGTACATTTCGGGTTATGAGCTCTCTATCCCTACCTCCATAAAATGCTTGTAGTGAAGGAACAATAACCATCCCGAGCCAATCAAATTCTGCATTTTGGTATGGCATAATCTCTCCAGCAATGCTGTCATCAAATTTAAATTATACAAGCTTTAACTACCTACCCTATTCTTCAATAATTACTATCGAAATCTTCATCCCGAACAAGTTCAGGTCGATATTCTCTGAGTAAACAAAGAGCCGCTTCTTGAGCCGATGCCAGCTGCTCTTCCGTGAGTCCAGCCCCACTCCCGTACTGCACTATGTACTCGCGAGGATATTTCCCCTCTAAAAGTTTCCATGCCACATAAGCCCACATATAGGTTGCCTCTGGGCTTTGGGGGTGAAGTTTCTTGTCGAGCAACTTTGTCAGGTTTAATATATTAACAGGAATTTTTTTTATTTCATTAAGCTGCGCTACATCGGTAGGTGTATCTGCACAGACTGATGAAAAATCTCTAATATGTAATCTATTTATTGTACTAGGTTGTCTTTGCTGTAATGAATTATTGAATGATACCTCTATACTTATATGCTCATTACTTAATGATTTTTTAATACCTACATAGCTTCCCCAATTAAATATCAATTTCTGTTTTGGAACTAACTGTACTATACCATATTGAAAAGCATATGGAATATATTTATTGTTGCTATTAGTTATACTAGTACTAAAATTTTCTGAAAACACAAATTTTATATCATATGCTGGGGCTAAACCTACATTTTCAACAATAATTTGCAATAATTGTGGAGCATCTCTCCTTTGTTCTGCATACACGATAACATAAGGCTTACTTTGTTCATCAAGTGTTTTCTGAGTCACCCTAGCCATCGATTTTGTTGCATATGCCATATATAATGTAGTAAAAGCTACAGCAATGTTAGCAACAATACCCCAATCAGATGCAGAAAACTTTGATACAATACTTATAAATTCCATAGTTTATTGTTACTACATTAGAATATATATTTCATGTATAAAATAATTAACTAAACAAATGATTAT
>MJGMD1__coassemble_2117_pt1 | contig 19143 bp, 17 predicted proteins | sample MJGMD1__metabat2_low_PE_007 | metagenome-assembled genome bin MJGMD1
CCTATCGCCGCCCTTCCCTCCCCCTGAACATAAAAGTCTTAGGAGGGAGAGAGGAGGGGGTCCGGGGGAGGAGAGAGGGAAGCCCTTCTCCAGAAGGGTTCCCCTCTCTCCTCCCCCGGTTTCACTAAATATCCAAATCCCGCACGGTGAGGGCGTTGCGCTCGATGAACTCGCGGCGCGGCTCGACGCGGTCGCCCATGAGCTGCTCGAACGTATCGCTGGCGGCTTCGGCGTCCTCGACGGTCACGCGCAGCAGGGTACGGTTCTCGGGGTTCATGGTCGTTACCCAGAGCTGTTCGGGGTTCATTTCACCGAGGCCCTTGTAGCGCTGGATATTGAGCCCCTTCCGTGCTTCCTCAAGCGTCAGGGCGTGCAGGTCGAAAATGTCCGACGCCGCGTACTCCTGCTCCTTGTTGCGAAGCATGAAGCTGAGGCCGCCGCACTTCTGCCGGATGGCGTCGAGGGCTTCCCATGAGTTGAGGTACATCTTGGAGATGAAGAACTCGACGGATACCCGCGTGCGGTGGCCGTTGGCGTTCTCGATGAGCGCAAAGACGCGATCGCCGTCTTCGTGCGCTTCCGTCTCCGTCGTCAGCTCGTAGCCCCGCTCCTTGAGGAAGTCGTAGCAACGCGTTCCGGAAGTGAGGCAATCCGGAGTGACGCGGTCCTCCACGTCGACAAGGGCGAGGAAAAGATCCCGGTTGATGCCCGCCAGCTCGGCGTCGCGCACACGGTGGGAAATGTTTTCGATCTGCCCCATGAGGGCCTTGATCTCCTCACCCCGGAAGAGCGTGCCGTTAGGGGCCTCCACTTCCATGTCGTCGCTCACGCGCTGCATCAGGAAGGCGTTCAGCTCGTAATCGTCCTTGATGAACTTCTCCATCCTGCTGTTGTGCGCCCGGTACAGCGGCGGCTGCGCGATGTACAGGTAGCCGCGGTCGATGAGCCCCGCGTAGTTGCGGAAGAAGAAGGTCAGAAGGAGCGTACGGATGTGCGCGCCGTCCACGTCGGCGTCGGTCATGATGACGATCTTGTGGTACCGCAGCTTGTCGTAATCGGTGTCCTCCTCGCCGATGCCCGCGCCCATCGCGGTGATGAGCGCCTTGACTTCCTTATTGGCGAGCATCTTGTCGAAGCGGGTGCGTTCCGTGTTCAGGATCTTGCCGCGCAGGGGCAGAATGGCCTGCGTGTTCGGGTTGCGGCCCTGCTTGGCCGAACCGCCTGCGGAGTCACCTTCCACGATGAACAGTTCGGAATCCGCCGGGTCCTTGCTCTGGCAGTCGGCCAGCTTGCCGGGCAGCGCGTTGTCCGAAAGGGCGCCCTTGCGGCGGACAAGCTCCTTGGCGCGGCGGGCCGCATCGCGGGCGCGGGAGGCGTCCACGGCCTTGTCGATGATCAGGCGGGCGTCTTTAGGGTTCTCCTGAAAATAAGTGTCGAGCTTGCCGTACACCACGCCGCCCACGATGCCCGCGACCTCGCTGTTGCCGAGCTTGGTCTTGGTCTGGCCTTCGAACTGCGGCTGGGGGAGCTTCACGCTGAGCACGGCGGTCAGCCCTTCGCGGACGTCGTCGCCGGAAAGGGCCTGCCCCTTCATCTTCTTGGTCAGATCGGGCTGGCTCTTGATGTAGTTGTTGATGGCGCGGGTCAGCGCGGTCTTGAACCCGGCAAGGTGCGTACCGCCTTCCTTCGTGCGAATGTTATTCGCGAAGGTATACATGTTTTCCTTGTAGCCCGCGTTGTACTGGATGGCGAACTCCACGGAAATGCCGTCGGCCACGCCTTCCCCGTCGACGATGGCGTGGATGCCCACTTCGCCGGAGTTCAGATCCTTCACGAACTGGTGGATGCCGCCCTCGGCATGGAACAGATGGACTTCGCTGGTACGCTCGTCGCGGCACTCGATCTGGAGGCCCTTGTTCAAATACGCCAGCTCCTCAAAACGCTTCTTGAGGGTGTCGTAGGAGAATTCCGTGGTCTCGAAGATGGTTTCGTCGGGCTTGAAGCGGACGGTCGTGCCGTGGCTGTCGGACTCGCCGATGTACTGGAGCTCCTCTTGCGGCACGCCCCGGCTGTACACCTGCTTCCAGCGCTTCCCGTCCCGGCGGACGGTCACTTCAAGGCGTTCGGAAAGCGCGTTGACGCAGGAGACGCCCACGCCGTGCAGGCCGCCCGACACCTTGTAGGCGGAGTTGTCGAACTTGCCGCCCGCGTGGAGCTTGGTCATGACCACCTGAACGGCGGGGACCTTTTCCTTGGGGTGGATGTCCACGGGGATGCCGCGCCCGTTGTCGCGGACCGTGACGCTGTTGTCCATGTGGAGCACAACTTCGATGCGCGTGCAGTAGCCCGCCATCGCTTCGTCGATGGAGTTGTCCACCACTTCGTACACGAGGTGATGCAAACCACGGTAATCCGTGCTGCCGATGTACATGGCCGGGCGTTTCCGCACGGCCTGGAGACCTTCAAGAATAGTGATTGAATCAGCTGTATAAGCGTTCGCGTTGGCTGTCATAGGCTCGTGAATCCATATGTTGGTTGTGGCGCCTCCGGCGGCAAAGGGCCGCAGACGGTCCGCAAACGCGGCCTCCGCGAGGCCACGCCCCTTCGGCCTTTACCCGGGAAAAGCCCCCGGGCCCCTCAGAGGCCGCCTCATGCCGCGTGCCCGGGAAGGTATGCGGCATGAGGCGGCTCCTGAAGATGTCCCTCTTCAAAGCTGAACGTTCCAAAGCGGGGATAAAGGTTGTGACTAGAAAGAAACAATACCATAGACGGAATGAGAGGACCATCCCCCTATTCCAAGCGTTCAGGAAAAGGGGAATTGAGGAGCGCTTCGGGATGGAAGCGCTCCTCCAAGTATAGCACGCTCTAGTTTTCTTCGTAATAGCTTTCTTCGGCGATTTTCATGGGCATGATCAGCACGGTGTAGTCGGGATCTTCCGTGCCGTTGATGCCGCAGGGCCCCTCGGCCCCGGTAAGGGTGAGGGTAAGTTCGCCGGACTGGTAATGCGTGAGAATTTCCATCAGGTTCTTGGTCGGGAACGCGATGCGCCCGATGGAGCCGTTGTAGGAGACTTCAAGGGACTCGTTGGCCGACCCGGTGTCCTGCCCCTGCGCGGAAAGCATGGCCTCGGCGCTGGACAGTTCGAAATACGTACACCGATCGCTCTCCGTGTTGAAGATGCTGATACGATCGAGCGCGTCGAGGCAGTCCTTCCGGCTCAGCTTGAGCAGGGACACGTCGGGGCTCGCCAGACGAGTCATGAACGGCGAGTAATCGGGGTAGGCGTATCCGGCGCGGGGAAGGCTGAGGGTTTCATGCCCGTCGCCCGAACGCACGAAAAGGCGCTTGTCCGTCAGGTTGACTTCGATCTCATCGCCGCCGAGCCACTTCCGGAGTTCGCCGACGTATTTACGCTGGATCAGCACACCGTCTTCGGGAAGGCGGGCGGACAGATCGTCGTGCGTGAAGCGGGTCAGGGCGAACTGATGGCCGTTCAGGCCGCACACTTCGATATGGCCTTCGCCAACGGGCTTGAAGTAGAGGCACGCGATGGCGTCGGAAGATTCGTCGTCGCTCACGCAGAAAAACACGCGGTCGATGATCTCCTGGAAGAAATCGCCGGACCACACCACGGCGCCTTCGCTGGAGAACGGAGCGAGGCTTTGGAACCACGTGGGGTCATTGGCGGGAAGTTTATAGGTACGGCGGCCCTGTTCGAGGATCACCGTGCCCGTGGCGTCGTCAAGCCGGATACGCAATTCGCCGGCGGGAAGACGGCGGACGAGATCCACGAAGTTCCGGCCGTTCACCCCGACGAGGCCGGGTTCCTTCACATCGGCGGGATATGTGCCGGTGAACTCGATGTTCGCATCGGTCGCCATGATGGTCAGGACTTCCCCTTCGGCCTTGATCCAGAGCGAACGCAGATAAGCCGCTCCCGCTCTCGTGGGGATGATGCCCGCCGCTTTCTGAAGGCCTTCGATGATGTTCTCTTTCTTTACGGTAAAAAGCATGTAGAAGATCCTTGTTGTAGATTATTAAGAGACGCGCAATGTGCGTATCCTGATTAACTTCGTGGAATCGCTCTGGTTTTTAGTTACAGTTCGTTCGGCTGGTTAGGAACGGCGGGAACAGCTTCCGTGTTCGTAACCTCAGCCGCGGTGTTCGAGGCACGCTTTTGTCAGCTCTGTCACCATGCTGTGCGCAAGTCGATCACTTTCCTGTAATAATTTGATTTTTTTTACCCCATGCATCACCGTGCTGTGATCCTTTCCGCCGAACATGCGCCCGATGACGGGGTAGGAATGGCCAAGCAGTTCGCGGCACAAGTACATGGCGAGCTGGCGGGCCTGCACGAGATCCGGGCGGCGCTTCTCACCGAGGATTTCCTTGGCCGGGACGCCGCAGTGCTCACCGACGATACTGACGATGAGCTGAGGGGTCAGCGCGGAGCTGTCTCCGCCCTGCCGCACGATGTTGAGCAGATCCTGTTCGGAAAGATCGCGGCCGAGCAGGGAGCGGTGGGACGCCACCTGGAGGATGACGCCGGAAAGCCGCCGGACATCCGGGCAGTGCTGCGCGATGAGCAGCAGCTGCTCCCTGGACAGGGGCAGGCGGCGGAATTTGGCCTGTTGCTGGGCGTAGCGCAGGCGCACGTCGAGATCCGGCTCGGGGAGTTCCGCCCAGAGGCCCGTTTCGAGGCGCGAAAGCAGCGCCTTGCCGAGGCTCCATTCCTTGGGACGCCCCACGCCCGCCACGATGACGGGTTTGCCCTGATCCATGAAGCGATCCAGCAGGAGGCAGAGCTCCTCGCGCACGGACGGCCCGGCGGGCTGCTCCGGCTCGGCGACAATCTGGGCGCGGAACCGGGACGCCGTGGTGGGCGTCTTGTCGGGAATACGGCTCAGGTGCTGGAAATCATCGATAAGAACGGCTTCTTTGGAGAGCAGTTCCTGCCGGGCGGCGAGGACCGAACGCCCGGCGAACAGCAATTCCAGATCGCTCAGGGAAGCGTAGTAGAGATCGCTCCCGAGCGTGCGGAAGAGTTCGTTGCCAATGGCCCGGAGCAGATGGGTCTTACCGGTCCCGTGAGGGCCGCAGAGCACCAGCAGGCCCGGGGCTTCGCCCATGTCGTCGAGCGAAGGCGCACGGCCATGCGTGGCCCGGTAGACGGCGCGCCGGGTGATGTCGCGGGCAAGGCTCAAGGCCCATTTGTGCTTCCCGTTGCCGATGAACGTGTCGAAGGTCCATTCTTCCCCAAAAGGCATCGGGTTGGCCATGGCGGGATGGAGGGCGTCCTGCCGGCTTTCGGGAGCGGGCTGGACGAAGGGCACGGGGGGCGACGGAGTGAACTTTCCCGCGCCGTACGTGATGGAAAGCCCTTTCCCCCAGAGTTCCCGGGCCTTTTTTTCGAATAGTTTCTGGAACAGGCTGGAAAAGCGTATGCCGAAGAAGGCGTGGGGGAAACGGACAGCCAGCGTTCCCGCTTCTTGATCCAACAGGATTTCAAGGGGATCAAACCAGCTCTGCAACGCGGTTTCCGAGCACGATTCCAACGCTTCGCCAGCGGCGGAAAGGCGATCCTGAAGCTGGGGTTTGGGGTTTTCGGCGTTGGTGAAGCAAGAGAGCAGGGACGGGCGCGCTTGAGGGATCGCTTCGGCTGAAGAAGTGAGGAGGTATTTGCGTAACGTTTCTTTAGACACGGCGTTGCGAAGCTCCACAGGGGCCAGAGCCTGAGTCAGGCTGAAAAAGATGGTGAAAAACGGAGGCGAAAACGCTTTGTTTCCAACGGAGAAAACATATCAGAAAAAAGTACGTTACACAAGCAAAGAGCCCCTGTGGATAAGTTGTTGAACCTTCCCTGAGGAAATGTGGAATTCCCACAGGAAACGGGCCTGGCGTTTCCTGGGCGGGATACCTTCATCCTGGCTCCCGGGAGAGGAGGGGAAACCGGCCCCACCGGAAAACGTTTCAGCGCAGAAGAGAGCGGAGACAGCCCGGAAGCTCCCCGTATTGCAGGGCATGTCTCCTGCGGGCCCCGGATCTGGACAATAGCGTAACAGGTTGATACAATACAAGATAAGAGTTTTTCTCATACAAAAAATTGAACTGTGCCGTATCCCGGCGTATGCCAATCCACTTCTGACAGCGTGGTTCTTCCCTTGCGAAATACCTTTTCCGCAGGCACCATACTCATCAGTTTTATCTGCCTCTTCCTCGTTGTGGGCGGGATGTATCTCGTCAACAGTCGGCGGGAAGCCTCTCTGCTGATTCCCGAGAGCCAGCCCGTCGCGGTGTCTTCTGTGGCTCAACGCCTTCAAGATCAGGTGACTCCTTCCCTTTTTGCCTTATGGGAAAGGGCAAAGAGCGCTGTTGCCGTGCTTCCTGAGGAGCCTCCCGCTCAGGAGATGCCGGAAGGTGAAGCGGCCATCGTTTCCGAGATGCAGCAGGTTCCGCTGGAGCAGGAACCTCCGTCCGATCCTTCCGTCATCAACGGCGTCATCGCCAAGGGCGACAGCGCCTCAGAACTGCTTTCGCCATATATGTCCGCGAGTTCCGTCCAACAGCTTCTGAATGTGACGCGAAAGCTTCACCCGCTCAACAACCTCCGCACAGGGCAACCCTACACGCTGGTCTGCTCCCCGGACGGCAGGGACATGGAACGCTTCGAATACGAGATCAACGATCGCAAGAAGCTCATTGTCACGAAAACGGATGAAGGGCTTGTCGCCCACGTCGAGCCGATAGTCTATGATTTCAGTCTGGTGCGCGTAAGCGGAACCATCCGTTCCAGTTTGTTCGAGACACTGGCCTCGACCGGTGAATCGCCCATTCTGGCCGTGCGCATCGCGGATATTTTCGGCTCGGAGATCAACTTCATCAAGGACTTGCGCGAAGGTGACAGTTTTTCCCTGTTGATTGAAAAGCGGTTCCGGGAAAACGAGTTTAAGGGCTACGGCAAAGTGCTCGGGGCGACGTTCACCAACCAGGGGAAAACGTACGAAGCCTATAACTTCGCCACGGAAGACGGCGAAGCCTTCTTCAACGCCAAGGGCGAAAGCCTCAAAAAGACCCTCCTGAAGGCTCCGCTGGCGTTCACGCGGATTTCCTCGGGGTATTCCATGAACCGCAAGCATCCGATTTTTAAAACACATAAGCCGCATCAGGGCGTCGATTACGCGGCTCCCACCGGAACCCCGGTCAAGGCCGTCGGCGACGGCACGATCGAAAAGGCCGGGTGGGGGAACGGTTTTGGGAACATGGTCATTCTCAAGCATTCCGGCGGGCTGGAGTCCATGTATTCGCATCTTTCCGGGTTTGCGTCCGGTGCCAAGCGCGGGGCGCGGGTCAGGCAGGGGCAGGTCATCGGCTATGTGGGCGCAACCGGATATGCCACCGGCCCGCATCTGGATTTCCGCCTCAAGCAGAATGGTAAATACGTGAATCCCGCCAAGGTGGTGGCGCCGCGCGGCGGCAGTATCCCCCGCAACCGGATGAATGATTTTAAGAACAGGAAAGCTTTGATCGGAGAATACTTGAGCGGCAAGCGCAGCCTGTCCGACTATAAGCGGTGATGCTGCAAGGGCTTCCCGGCATGTTGAAGGCGAATTGAGATTCGGCGGAAGTCCACCAATGCATAGATTTCTTCTTGGGGATGAGGCTGAAATAGAATTGTTACCACACGGTATAGTGTTCAGCGAGTCATATTTAGTTCGTAAAAGAGAAAATATTTAAAGTAGATAAAAAAGAACTTTTCTGGAAGATGATACAAAAGGGAACCGAGAGGTTCCTTTTTTTAGGTCTTCCGCAAGTACGGCTTGGGTGATAAAATGCATTTTTCACTACGCCATGAAAGCCTTTTTGAAGAGTGCCCCGCATCAGGATGCCGCTCGAGGAGAGCGCCCACCACACCTGCCGGCTACCGTTTTTTTAAGACAAAATACAAGGATTTCAATGTATTCCATCCAACAGTCCGAAGCCGATTTTCTCCTTTCTTCCTATCGTTATGAATTGCCTCCCGAGCGTATAGCCCAGCATCCCGGTGAACGTGGAGCGTCGCGGCTTCTCGTGCTGGACCGCGAGACCGGGAAGCGCATACATTCCCATTTTTCCCATCTGCTCGAATACTTGCCGAAGGGCACGCTGCTCATAGCCAACAATTCCCGGGTGGTCCCCGCGAGGATGATCGGCCAGCGCCCCTCGGGCGGCAAGATGGAGTTTCTGTTGCTTACGCCCATGCCTCTGCTGGAACAGCATGGAGAAGGGGACGGCTGGCATTGCGCGGAGGCCGACGGGCTGATCAAGCCCGCCAAGAATGCCAGGATAGGGGATCATCTTGTTTTTGGCGATGATCTGCGCGTGGAAGTCCTTGCCAAGGGGGAATTCGGGCGGCATCGGGTACGGCTGCACTGGACGGGCGATATCCGCGCGCTTTTCGAATCCCGGGGGCATTTGCCGCTGCCGCCGTATATCAAGCGCGAGGATACGAAGGATGACCGGGGAACGTACCAGACCGTTTATGCCCGGGACGACAAGGCCGGTTCCGTGGCCGCGCCTACGGCGGGCCTGCATTTCACCCCGGAATTACGCGCGCAAATGGCCTCTGAGGGCGTCGAATGGGCAGAAGTGACCCTTCATGTCGGATACGGCACGTTCAGCCCCGTACGCTGCGAGGATATCCGCGAGCACGTCATGCATGAGGAGTTCGTGGAAGTGCCGCAAGCCACGGTGGACGCCATTGGAAAGGCAAAGGCCGAAGGACGGCCCGTCATAGCCGTAGGCACCACTTCCGCCCGGACACTCGAAGGCGTGGCTGGCGCGCATGGAGGTGAGCTAACGGCGCATCAAGGTTGGATCAACTGTTTTATCTGGCCTGGATACAGGTTTCATGTCCTTGATGGCCTGATCACCAACTTCCATCTGCCTGAATCCACGCTGCTGATGCTCGTCTCGGCGCTGACGGGCCGGGAACGGATGCTTGAGACGTATACCGAGGCCGTGAAAATGGAGTATCGCTTTTTCTCCTACGGCGACGCCATGCTCATCCGCTGAATTTGCCAAAATGTTTCCCTGAGTTATCTTTTGGAAGACCAGCAACCTGTCACAAGGGAGGCCCGTATGTGGGAAGCGCTTTTTTTGATACTGGCTATCGCCGCGGCGCTGGTGGTGCTGCGGCTGGCAAAGAAGGCGGGGTTGGATATCATGCCCTGCGGCTGAGGCGTCCGGGCGGTTCCCCGTGCGGAAACCGAGAAGAAGGATGATAACCATCTCATCGTCAAGTAGGCGTCATGGTAGAGGCTATAATTCTTATCGTCGTGCTGGCCGTCACTGTGGGGATTCTGTGGCTTGCCAAGCGGCACGGCATTGTAATGCGTCCTGAGGCAGACGGACTTGAAGCCCTTCCCAAGGAGCTTCACGAAGCAGAACTACGCAATAAAAACGATGGAAAAAGACTGTAATTTTTAATAGTTATTCAAGTTAAGAACAAAATATAAACAATATTATGCACAAAGCTGAAAGCCCTCCCTTTGCAGAAAAAGGGAGGGCTTTTTTTGAGGGGACTATTGTATCAATGAGTAGTCTTTTTTATGAAACTGTAAAAAAAAATATTATTTATTTTACGTAATTATTGTAGTTATGAACAGAATATGCTCAGGATTATGAACAAAAAGTGAGCAGGGCCTTTCATCAAAATACTGGATGCCTCATGAAACTATAAAATTTATTATGTTATTTCAGTATGATTGATATGTTATACACAGAAAAGAAACAGAGTTACGAACATAAGCCAGAGTGGCATTTTCTCTGGGAGTGGTTTTTTTCGGAAATGCCGGAAGAATGCAACAACATAATATGTAATTATATCATGTTATTTAAATATGTTACCTATTTTACGAACAGTATATGAACAATATTATGCACATTAGTGGAGAGAAGGAACAATATGGCGTATCCCACCGTAATAAAAAAAGCCTCCATACGGAGGCCTTTTTATTTCATGAAAGACAGTGGAAAATCGGGATGGTCAGCTCTTCCTTTCCCACCAGTTGCGATCGGGGCCGAGATACCACCAATCCGTATGATCGGTTTTGAGGATGGTCTGAGCCAGTTCTTTGGCGATATCCGTGCGCAACCGCTCTACGGCGCTTTCGAGCCATTTGTCGGCGTAACGGTTCCCGAGATCGCTTTCGCGTTTCAGATTGAGGATCAGATCAAGCTGGTCAGCATCATGGGCAAGCAGCGATTCGGGCGTGGTCCGGCACGCATGTTCGTCCCATATGGATATGATGTCTTCTTCCAGCCCTGTGCCTTCCACCGCGTCTTCCAGCGCGTCGCGCTCGCGTGAAGTATCGTAGAGGCGGTTTACGTAATTGAAGTCCCCTGTACGGGCTTCCGGCAGGTCATGGAAGAGGCAGAGCATGACCGTGCGGGCCGCGTCCGCTCCCGTCTTTTTTGCCAATACGTAGCCGATGACGGCCGTCCGGTGCGAATGTTCGGCCACGGTTTCTTGGCCGGACCCAAGAAACTTGTAACCACTCCGAGGCGTATGGCGGAGCATCCCCACCTCGTTGAGAAAATCCGTGAGCCGCTGCATGGCGTCCCGTTGTTTGAGCTGTTCTGCTGACATGGACACACCCAATGTTATCTGTTATTTTTTTCTTTATAACGAGTCTGGAGGAAAGCACAATTGAGTGGTATTGAAAGATATTTTAGAGATTATGGTTATCTTCACGAGCGGCTGGGAAATGCCCTGAGCTATTTGAAAGACCCAAGAGAGTTTTTCTGGAAGCAAAAGGCAAAGAAGGAAGCCGCCGTCCTCATACAAGATCCTGAGCTGGCCGCTTTGCAGCGCGAGGCGAAAGAGTTTTTCCCGGAAGGTCAACTATATGCAAAGTATACGGATTTTGAGAGATACTTTGCCATCAATTTGCGCCGTATCTATAGATTGGGACTTCCTTCCTTCCTTCCTTCCTTCCTTCCTTCCTTCCTTCCTTCCTTCCTTCCGGAAAAAAGAGTCTGCTGGATATAGGCTGCGGAGCCGGTTTTTTCTGCCTGCTTTGTAAACGGTTGGGATATGATGTGACGGGAATGGATCTTTCGGGTGTTGATATATTTGATTACTTGATCCCCCGTTTTCATATCCCCCGTATGGTGCATAGAATTGAGCCTCAGCAGCCATTGCCGCCCATAGAAAGGCGTTTTGATTATATCACCGCTTTTGCCATTTGTTTTCATGAGCTGGAAAAAAATGGCGAATGGACAGGGCGTTGGGATCGGGAGGATTGGCTTTTCTTCCTTGACGACATCGCGAAAAACTATATTGCGCCTGGTGGCAGAATGTATCTTTTTTTCAACGACTGGCCGCATGGCGATTTCAAGGAAGTGAAATCCCGTATTTTCCCCTGCCGCTACAACGTGCGCGTGGGGCATAAGGTGCTTGATTTTCGTTTCGATTAACTGAGGCTATTTCTTCCAGCTTTCCCCAACGGCCTTACCGGACGCCCATGCCCAGTGCAGATTGTAACCACCTAGTAACCCTGTGACGTCGAGTACCTCTCCGGCGAAGTATAGGCCGGGTTGTTTGCGGCTTTCAAGCGTGCGTGGGTTTATGTCACTCGTATCCACCCCCCCGGCTGCGGCTTCAGCGTGTCCCATACCTTCCGAGCGGCTTGGTGTTACCATATGGTCATGTATTGCTAGTGCAAGGTATTCCCTGTCTTTTTTGGCAAGCTGAGCGACTTTTCTTGAAGCCAGCGATCCCGGTATGAGCCGTTCGGCCAGGCGGGTGGGGAGCACCTTTTTGAACAGCCCCAAAACCGTACTCTTGCCGTGCTCGGGTTGGTGCATAAGCTCCAAGGCGGGATGGTCGGGCAGAAAGTCGATATGCAGCGCTTCGCCCTGCCGCCAGAAGCAGGATGCCTGAAGGATGGCGGGGCCGCTGAGCCCTTTGTGGGTGAACAGGAGCGGGTAGCGGAAAGTGCGCCCGCCCACGGATACGGCGGCAGGCAGGCTGACGCCTGCGAGGCCGTGCAGAGGCCAGGACTCGGGGAGCAGCAGAGGTGCCAGCACCGGGCGTACGGGGACGACCTTATGGCCCCATTGGCGGGCCAAGCGCATCCCCCCATCCGTTGCCCCGCAAGCGGGCCATGCGGGGCTCCCTGTTGCGATGACAAGGCGCGGGGCCTGTAGGGTGCCTCCGGACGTTTCCACAGAGAACAGGCCGTCCTCGTGCCGGATTTCGCCGAACGTACGGTTAAACAGCAATTCCGCCCCTGCATTGCGGCAGGCGGCTGCCATCGATTCCACAAGCCGGGCCGCCTGTACCGTGCAGAAAATCTGACCGTACTCTCGCTCTTCCCATTCGATGCCGAATGACGCCAACATGCTCAGGACAAAGTCCGTCGAACAGCGTTTAAGCAGGGTGTCAGGGAAGCCTTTCTGCGTGCCTACATACCACTCCGGAGATATATACCGATTGGTAACGTTCCCCTTGCCTCCTCCGGCAAGGCGCACTTTGCGCCCCGCAACCGGGCTATGGTCGATGACGGCGCAAGAAAAGCCCCGGCGCCCGGCGGTCATGGCGCACATGAGCCCGGCGGCCCCGGCTCCGAGAATGATGGCGTCACGGATCATTGTTCGGCCGGGAGGCTTTTGAGCTTGCGGAACAATGCCCGATAGGCGTGCGGAGGACGGCTGTGTTCGCGTTCGTTGCGGGCCTTTGCCGTGAGATCGCGGATTTCGGTGGCGTCTTCGGCTGAGAAGGCGGCAAGCAGTGTATCCATTTCCGCATCGGTGGCGTTCATGAGGTCGTCCCGCAGTTTCTCGGAACGCTTGAAGCTGGCGGTTTCGCCCGTGTGCCCAAGCTTGATGGCGTCCAGCGCGTCACGCACGGCCTGCGGATTCGCCTCTTCGCGCATCAGGCGCCCGATGTACTGCATTTGTCTGCGGCGGCCTTCATGTGAGCTGAGGCGCTGCCATTCGAGGACGGCTTCGCGGATGTTGGGAGTGAGCGGCATCTTGGCGAGCACGGATGAGCCGAGGGTGGTGAGTTCTTCACCCATACGCTGGAGTGCTGTGCTGTCGCGTTTCTTCTGTGAGCGGCTGGGGCGGTCATCCTCAAATTCGGAATCTTTTGTGTCCCACTGGTAACGTTTTTTCGGCGGCATAGTGTGTCGGTGAGGTTGAAAGTTGCGGAGGAATGCGCTTTTTGGAAAAAGCGTCTCCTCCCTGGTCCCCACCCTTAAAAACGCTGACAAGTGGGGAGGATACGCAAAGAAATTTTTGTTGGGCACATAACGTGACTATATAGTCACGTTTGACGGGGAAAACCTCTGATAGAAAAAGGGGCTGCCCCAAAAGGCGAAAGCTTTTGAATGGGGGAGAGGGTATGGGAGGGGCGGGAAAAGCCTTTCTTCAGAAAGGTTCCCCCGCCCCTCCCAACTTAACCAGTCAATGAATTACAGTTGCAGGGTGCCGCGGAACTCGGCGAGGTTTTTGATACCAAGTTGCTGGCACAGATGGGGAAGTTCTTCGGCTATCCGGAAGGCGGCGTCGGGGCGGACGAAGTTCATGGTCCCGATTTCCACCGCGTGCGCACCGACGAGGATAAATTCCAGAACGTCCTGCGCACAGGTGATGCCGCCGATGCCGATGACCGGGATCTTGACCGCATTGCAGACCTGCCAGACGCAGCGCAGGGCCACGGGCTTCACGGCGGGGCCGGAGAGCCCCCCCACCACATTGGCGAGCAGCGGCTTGCGGGTCTTCACATCGACGCCCATGCCGGTAATGGTGTTGATGCAGGAGATAGCATCGGCTCCGGCTTGCTCGGCGGCCTTGGCGATGGCGGTGATGTCCGTCACGTTGGGCGACAGCTTCACGATGACGGGCAGGTTCCCCGCGTGTTTCTTGACCGCTTGGGTCACTTCGGCGGCGAGGGCCGGATCCTGTCCGAACAGCACGCCCCCGTTCTTCACGTTGGGGCAGGAGATGTTCACTTCCAGACCGGCGATGCCTTCCTCGGCGGCGAGGATGCCAGCCAGTTCCGCGAATTCAGCCGGCGAGGTGGCGTAGAGGTTGGCGATAACCGGCGTTTCATGCCACGGCAGGCGGGGCAGTTTGTTCTTGAGGAAGGATTCCACGCCGTCATTCTGCAAACCCACGGCATTGAGCATACCGCAGGGGGTTTCCGCCACGCGGGGCAGCGGATTGCCGGGACGCGGCTTGAGGGAAAGCCCTTTCACCACGATGCCGCCGAGATGCGTGAGATCGCCGTAATTGGCGAACTCGACGCCGTATCCGAACGTGCCCGAGGCCGTCAGGATGGGGTTCTTGAAGACGAGCGGTTTCGTGTTCCCGGAAGGCTTATGGGAGGAAGAAAGTCGTACGGTGAAGCGATCCATGGCTAAGCCTCCAGGGTGATCTGATCGGCCCAGAACACGGGACCATGGGTGCATGTCTGCACGGGTGTTCCGGCCTTCTCTTCGACGGGCCACTTTTCCGTCGTCTTGGTGACGCAGCCGAGGCAAGCGCCTACGCCACAAGCCATGCGGCTTTCCAGAGAAAGCTGGCAGCGCGCCTTGGCCGCCAGAGCGAATCCCTGCACCGCCTTGAGGAACGGGGCCGGGCCACAGGCGAGCACGAGGCCGTTGCGTTCGGCATAGGCTTCGATGCGCGAGCGGACATGGTTGAGGAACCATTCAAGGTCTTCGCTGGTGTTCTCGTGGAAGGATTCCACGTCGATGCGCTCCCCGAGGCTTTCCACGGGATAGCAGTCTTCGGGCAAGCGGTGGCCGAAGACCATCGAAAGGACGCCCGGCGTGGGGTGGCGTTCCGCATACCCGACGAAAGGCGCGATGCCGATGCCGCCCGCGAGGAGCAGCGTCGGGGTCCCGCCTTCCACGGCGAAGCGATTGCCGAGGGGCCCCCAGAGGTGCACCTTGTCGCCGCGCCGGAGTTTGGCCATTTTTTCGGTGCCTCTGCCGGCCACCTGGAAAAAGATGACGAGCTCGTTGGTGCTCACCCGGCAGATGGAGAACGGACGGGCCCAGGGCATATCGAGCGCCCAGCCCTGAGGACGGAGCATGACGAATTGTCCCGGCGCCCAACTCTTCCAATCGGGCCGTTCGAGGCGCAGGGCAAAAAAACGTCCCTGCGATCCGGTGAGCCCGAAGGGAACATTATCAATAACCGCCAGGTCGTAAAACGCGGACTGACTCATGTGCGAACTTCCTGTCTGATACAAGTGCTTTGGAGTTTTGTAGTGTGTATGCCCCCCTACGGTCAAGGGGCTAGAGAAGTCTTTTGTAATTCCCTTGAATTTCGCCGGGATGGATGCTCCGGTTTTGTTTGATTGTGGGATGCAAGCGTGGCATACTTTTGTTTTATACCTATCTGTTTGTGAGGATTGCAACATGTCCACCGCTCCCAAAGGCTTTCGTTTCGCCACCGCGTGTGCCGGATTCCGTAAGGAAGGCCGCGCGGATCTTGCCCTTCTCGTCAGCGATGTCCCCGCCGTCGCCGCAGGGACGTTTACGCAGAACCGTTTTCCGGCGGCACCCGTTCTCGTCGCCAAGGCCATGCTCGCCGAGCGTCCCGCCGCTCGTGCCGTCGTGATCAATTCCGGCCAGGCCAACGCCTGCACCGGTGATGAAGGTATGCGAAACTGCCGCACGACCCAGGAGCTGGTGGCTGGCGCCCTCGGCCTTGAGGCGTCGGATATCCTGCCCGCGTCCACGGGCGTTATCGGCGCGCAGCTCAAGATGGATCTTTGGGAGAAGGCCGCCCCCGCCCTCGCCGCCAACCTCGGCAAGGCGACCCCGGAGGATTTTGCCAGGGCGATCATGACCACGGATGCTTTCCACAAGATTTCGCACCGTGAAGTCTCCCTTCCCGGCGGCGTGGTGAAGCTTGTGGGCATGGCCAAGGGCGCTGGCATGATCTGCCCCAACATGGCGACCATGCTGTCCGTCGTGCTGTGTGACGCGCAGGTGGAAGCCTCCGTCTGGCAAAAAATGTTGCGCGACGCCGTGGAACTGACCTTCAACCGCGTGACCGTGGACGGCGACACCTCCACGAACGACACGCTGTATGGCCTTGCCAACGGCGCATCCGGCGTGTCCGCCTCCGACGAGGAATCGCTCAAGGCGCTGTCCGCCGCCCTGACCTCCGTACTCGGGGATCTGGCCTATATGCTGGTAAAGGACGGCGAGGGCGCGTCCAAGGTTGCCCGTATCCATGTGACCGGGGCGGCATCCGGTGCCGATGCCGAGCGCGTGGCCCGGACGGTGGGGCACTCGCAGCTGGTAAAGACGGCCCTGTACGGGCGCGACGCGAACTGGGGGCGCATCGTCGCCGCCGTGGGCCGCAGCGGGGCGGACTTCAACCCCGACGATGTGGTGGTGACCCTGTGCGGCGTGGAGTTGTTCCGCAAGGGGCAGCCCACCGATCTGGATTTCGACGCCCTGCTCGAAGAGCCCCTCAAGCAGCGCGATCTGCCCATCGACATCGTGCTGGGTTCCGGTTCCGGCAGCTATACGCTGCTCGCTTCCGACCTCGGGCATGAGTATGTGAACGTCAACGCCGATTACCGCAGTTAGAGCGGATGCTCTTTCAGATGATGTGAAGCCGTTTTGGGGAGGGAAAATTTTTTTCAGAGAAGTTTTCCCTCCCAAAAAATCCCGCCAGAGCGGAGCCCCTCCCTTTGCAAAGATTTTTGTGGCTATCCGGTCCCTGCTTACAATCTTTTTCGGCACGGATTGCCTCTGGAATAAAACGCGCTTCAAAATGGAAATGGACAAGAGAGGGAACAGGGGGAATACTCCTTTTCACGGAAAGGCCTCCTTCTCGTCAAGGAGGCCCTCATCCTCCAAAGCGTTTGTAAGCGGGCATCGGATCGGTTTCGATCGTGAGCCCGAGCCGATCGGATGCCTTGCCCAATCTCCCGCCCGTCAGAAGCGTTGCGGGCGGGAGATTCCGGTTTGCGCGCCGCATGAAAATCCGCCCTCAGCCTTTCCTGAGCGGGCACGGCGACACGAAGGACATGAAGCTCCCCCTCCGCAGGGGGAGAGGCCGTATTTTTCAAAGGAATGCCATGCCTGAACCATTGCAAGTGACGGCGGCGGAAGCCGGGCAAAAGCTGTTGCAGTTCCTGTCCCGGCGTTTCGAAGAGCCGCAGAGCGTCCTGCACCGCTGGATCCGTACCGGGCAGGTCCGGATCAACGGCGGGCGGGCCAAACCGTTCGACCGGGTGGAACTGAACGATGAAATCCGGGTTCCGCCCTTTGCCGGGGCCGGAACGAAAGCGGAACGCGTCCCCGCGTCGTCGGGCGGCAAGGAATTGCCCCCCATCGTTGCGGAGACGGCTGACGTCATCGTGTTCTGCAAGCCGTCCGGCCTGCCCGTACATCCGGGCACGGGACACACGGACAGCCTGACTACACGGCTTGAAGCGGCGTTTGCCGGATCGCCTTTTATCCCCGCTCCGGTACACCGTCTGGATAGGGATACCTCCGGCCTGTTGCTCGTCGGCAAGACGTATGTTGCCGTACGCCGCCTTTCGGATGCGCTGGCGGCTCATGATGGGAGCGTCGCCAAGGACTACCTTGCGTGGGTGCAGGGCGAATGCCCGTGGAGCCGCCCGAAACGCCTTGAGGATCATCTGGCAAAACGCACAGTCGGCGCACAGGGCCGCGAAAAGGTCGTTGCCGGGAAATCCCGCACGGGTGGGCCCGACGAGAAGCCCGCGAGCCTGACGGTCCGCTGCCTGACCGTGCGCGAAGGCCGGAGCCTTGTCCTTATCCGCCTGCACACGGGGCGGACGCATCAGATCCGCGTACAGCTTTCGGAGCGGGGTTTTCCGCTCGTGGGGGATGTGAAGTACGGAGGCCCGCGCTGCGGGGATGGGCTCAAGCTCCATGCCGTGCGGCTGCGGGTGGGAGAGGAAACCTATACGGCCTTGCCGCCGTGGGCCGGTCCGTGGCGCGTTGCGCACCTGCCGCCCGAATGGGAGGATGTCTGAGATGTATTTCCCCACTGCGGAAATCGAAGTTTCGCCGTTCGTACCGCCGCTGGTCGCGTTCGCCGTTTCCTTCTTCACGTCGATGGGCGGGATTTCCGGCGCGTTCCTGCTGTTGCCTTTTCAGATGACCTTTCTGGGCTACACCAATACCTCGGTCAGCGCGACGAACCAGCTCTACAACGTGTTCTCCAATCCGGGCGGCGTGTTCCGCTATTACCGCGAAAAACGGATGCTCTGGCCTCTGTCGTGGATCGTCATGGCCGGGGCCGTGCCGGGGGTCGTCATCGGAGGCCTTGTCCGCATCAACTGGCTGGCGGATGTCCGGCCTTTCAAACTGTTCGTGGCGCTCGTGCTGCTCGGCATCGGCCTGGAGATGATCCGCGACCTGTTCGGCTGGATGCGTTTCAAGCCCGCCCCAAAATACGAACAATCTCCTCCCAAGCCCTATGTCGAGGTTGTGGAGCGGAACCTGTCCCGCGTATCCTACACGTTTGACGGGTATCTCTATTCCTTTTCCGTGCCGATCCTCTTATTCTATTCCATTGCGGTCGGTCTTGTCGGCGGCATCTACGGCATCGGCGGCGGGGCGATCATCGCGCCGTTCCTCGTTTCCGTCTTCCATCTACCCATCTACACGGTGGCGGGGGCGACGCTGGCGGCGACCTTCGTCAACGCGCTGGCCGGCGTTCTCTTCTACATAGCCATTTCGCCCCTCTATCCCGACCTGAGCATCGCCCCCGACTGGGGCATGGCCCTGCTTCTCAGCCTCGGCGGGTTGCTCGGCATGTATTTCGGCGCGAAATTCCAGAAGTGCATCTCGCCCGTGCTTCTCAAGTGGATGCTCGTTGTGATCCTTTTTGGGACCGTCATTGCGTATTTTGTGGAATTTGTGAGGGGGTAGGGGAGAGAATATTGGGGAGGGGAGAGGGGCCCTTTTTGAAAAAAGGGCCCCTCTCCCCTCCCCAAACCCCTCCTCTCTCCCTCCAAAAACTTTCGACTGGTGGGGAGGCCGCGCGGAGGGAGTCCCTGTCGGATGAAAGGATAACGCCAGAAATGTATTTTAGTCCTGTGTTTTTCTTGAGCAGAGGACGAAAACGAAAAGCCCGGAACATGATCCGGGCTT
>MJGMD1__coassemble_2237_pt1 | contig 15770 bp, 16 predicted proteins | sample MJGMD1__metabat2_low_PE_007 | metagenome-assembled genome bin MJGMD1
TATTATTATACGCTATTTCTCGTCAAAAATCAACCATTTGTTGTGACAGAGCCTTCTTTTTTGGGTAAGTTAGTCTTTTGTATATCTTTATTTAATTGCGTTGGATTTTCCAACGTAGGTTTTTCCTGCGTAGGTTTTTCCAACGTTGGATTATCCAATGTTGGATTTTCCAATGTAGGTAAATCCGATACAGGCGGGGTCTGCGGCTGCTCAAAAATCACATAATCTGCGCCGCGCAAGCGTCCTTTCTCGTCGCGTTCCCTTGAACGCACGATATACCCGGCGCGTTCCAGTTCCTTAACGGCTTCCCGGATAGCGTCGATTTTCTCCCGGTTGATAAAGGACAGCCCCGCAAGGGTGTAGTCCCAATCCTCTGGCAAGGACAGCATTTGCGATAACAGCCCTTTTGCCTTTAGGGATAGCTCCTTATTGCGTAAGTGGTGGTTGCTCATAACCGTATAGCCCTTGTTGCGCTCCACTCTGAAAACTGCCATAGCTTCATCACTCCTTTGCTGCATACCTGTTACGCAATAGAAACGCGATTTTGAGGGTTTAGGTATCAATCCCTTATCCGCTGAAAACCGCGTCCGCAAAGCCGCGTAAATCAAGGGCTTTTCCATGCCTACTGCGTAACAAAGGGCATGAAAAAAGCGGCGTTCCTGTTCTTCCTTGTGGGAAGTGAGAAACGCCGCCTGTGCGGTGCGTTATTCTGCTTCTTCGGCTATGAGGTCTTGTATGACTTCGCCAAAGTCTGCCGTAAAGGAAAAAATGAAGTATTCCAAAACGGCGGGGTCTGCGTCCATAGGCTCGGCTTCCTCGGAAAAGGGCAAGCCCATAAGCCCATAGAGCATTTTTATGATTTTGAACAGCTTCCCCCGGTCGGCGGGGGTGTTCATGGTAACAAGTACGTCGGTCAAGCGGTTTACGGTTTCCATGTCGCCGCCTGTCGTTACCCATACCATTTCTGCGAATGGCTGCGTGATTGCTCCGGTTACAAGGTTTACCTTATCCTTGCTGATTTCGCCGGACGGGAGTATAATACCCTTGTCTAAAAGTACGTTTTTCATGTCGTCCTCCTATAATTTGTGGTGCCAAAATGGTGCCCGGTCTTACAAAATCATCTTATACGGAGATATGGCAAGATAAATGACGATATGCAGAAAACCTTGATTTTAAGCCATTTTCACAAGGTTTTATAAACACTTGCGCGGGCTTATAAGAAGATTTCCGTCTATCAAATCAATAAAAAAGCTGTTGAGATTATGCAGAAAAACAGAAGAATCTCAACAGCACTGGTTTCAACAAATTCCATTGCACAGGGAGAACAGGTTGCTATTTTATGGAAACCCTTCTTTGATAAGGGAATACACATCCATTTTGCATACAGAACATTCAAATGGAGCAATGAAGCCAAGGGAAAAGCAGCCGTTCATTGTGTGATTGTCGGTTTCGGTATGCAGAAGCAAACTGATAATTTTATTGTTAATAACGACACAAGGCATAAGGCTGAAAATATCAACGGTTATCTGATTGATGCTTCAAATATTTGTATAGAAAGCAGAAAGAAGCCTCTTTGTGCCGTGCCTGAAATCGGCATAGGGAACAAGCCTATTGACGGAGGCTATTATCTCTTTACAGAGGCCGAAAAGAATGAATTTGTAAAAAAAGAACCGTTGTCGGAAAAATATTTCAGAAAGTGGCTTGGCTCGGAAGAGTTCATCAATGGAAAAGTGCGGTATTGTCTATGGCTTGGAGATTGCCCGCCCTCAGAACTGAAAAGCATGCCTGAATGCCTGAAGCGTGTGGACGCGGTGAAACAATATCGCCTTGCCAGCAAAAGTGCGCCCACAAGAAAACTTGCCGACAAGCCGCGGCGCTTTCATGTGGAGAACATGCCAACCTCGGAGTACATTGTTATTCCTGAAGTCTCTTCCGAAAACAGGTACTACATTCCCCTAGGTTTTTTATCCCCAGACATTCTTTCAAGTAACCTTGTAAAAATCATTCCCAACGCGACCCTCTACCACTTCGGTATTTTAACATCATCTGTCCACATGGCATGGACGCGGGCTGTGGCTGGCCGCTTGAAAAGCGACTATCGCTATTCCAAGGATATTGTGTACAACAATTTCCCGTGGCCAGAAGCTGACGGCAAACAGAAGGCAACAATAGAGCCCCTCGCTCAAGCCGTGCTTGACGCCCGCGCTCTGTTCCCGGAAAGTTCCCTTGCTGACCTGTACGATCCGCTGACCATGCCGCCGGAGTTGCTCAAGGCGCACCAAAAGCTGGACAGAGCGGTAATGAAGCTCTACGGATTCAAGGCGAACATGGCAGAGGCTGAAGTTGTGGCGAAACTGTTTGAAAGGTACCAGCGGCTTGTGGCGGGGAGCTGAGTTCACTTTTTTCGGCGGGAACAGGCTTGCCAATCACGACAGGAATGGCTACCTTAAAAGGGAACCCCGGTTCCTGCTGCTAACAGAGACCGGGGCTGGCACGGCGCGGTTTGCGCCCCTGTGCACGGCTACCAGCATTCGGACAATGTTTTACGACCTCGGCCCATCGTGAGTGGGCCGAGGTCAACTCTTATCTGACGTTAGACGCCGACAAGAGGACAAGGGCCACAGCGACAAGCAGGACGAAAACACGTCTCCGCATGGCGGCACCCTCCTTTTTCCGTTTGCGCCGTGCCGACGCATAGGCCAGAGGGTAGCCGTGCGGAGCTGCTTATAGTCTGTTTCGCTGATTAATTCAATATTGGCTCTTTTTCCCTCTGCCTTCCCCCTCCCCACACGATTATTGTCCAAAGCCATCCAGCAATGCCCGGTAATATCCCATTCCTTTTGGGGTAATTGCCGGGGTATTTTTTTGCAAATTTATTTTTTCATCAAACATATCAAGATACTACATGACAAAATTTATTGACATGTATAAAGCTACGAAAAATCAGGGACAAAGCACCTATGCTGGCGGACTGACCAAAGTTGTCATCGGCGCTTTGGCCCTCGGCCTTGGCGAATTTCTCGGTTCCGGCTCCGCCACGCTGTTCGGAAGCGACCAGACTTCCGGCATGGGTGAACTCGGCCTGTAAGCGCGGAGGATACGGATGAGCATCTTCAAAAAACGAAAAAACGCCCCGGAGTCTCAGGAGCAGACCAAAAGCATGACGGAAGCTCATGCCTCGTCGTCCGCTCCGGATGCCGCCGCCGTCATCGGCGGGCTGGACTGGTACAGGGCGCAGTTCCGCCGGGCCATGAAGCTGGCTCTGGGCCTGACTGTGGCCTTGTGCGCCAGTACGGGCGTCGTCGCCCTCCTGTTATTGAATCAGCCGAAACCGCAATACTTCGCGGCCACACCGGACTTGCGGCTTGCACCCATGATTCCGCTGGATCAGCCGCTGCTCACGCAGGAGGGGCTGCTGACCTGGGTTTCCGACACCATTGCCGGAGCTATGTCGCTTAACTTTCTGGAATGGCGGAAAAAACTGGAAAGCATCAGGCCGCACTTCGATGACGCGGCCTACAAGTCCTTTTTGGCTTCCCTGCAAAGTTCGGGCGTTCTGGACATGATTCGGGACAAGCGGCTTTCCGCTTCCGCCGTGGCCACACGCGCCCCGGTCATCATCGCTTCCGGTCTGGTGAGCGGCAAGGCCACATGGAAAGTCGAGTTCCCCCTGATTGTTTCCTACGAATCCAGTCAGGGTGTGGAAAGCACGCAAAAACTCCTTGCCACTGTCCTTGTTTGCCGCGCGTCCACGGCAAAGACGCCGCGCGGTGTGGTCATTCAGCAAGTCGTATTGAAGAGGGATTCCTGATGCTCGATATACTTGTCAACGGCGTGGATCGCGGCATCCGCGCACTCTCTGAATCGTTCGCCGGGCCGGTTCACAGCTATTGCAGGCTGGAAACAGTGGATAACGGCGTACTGGTGGCCGATGACGGGAGCCTCGTCAGCCTTCTGCATTTGGAAGGTTCATTGCAGCATGTGGGCGTGGAAGAATACGCGGCCATTGTCCCCGGCCTGACGGAAAAGCTCCAAGCCACGCTCTCCAAGCCGGGCCATGCGCTCCAGGTGGTCTTTGAATATGACCCGGAAAGTAGCGGGGAACGCATTGCCGAACTGCTCCAGCCTTCCCGTCTGACGGCGCACAACCTCGGCCTGCATATCGGCCCGCTGCTGGAGGATTGGGGCCATGCCCTGCAACGCTACTGCGCTCTGGAAAAATGTTGGATTGTCCTCTGGACACGGCCTTCCGTACTGCCCGACACACTGCGGAGAACCGCTCTGAAAGAACGTGATGCGGCCATGTCAAAAATGCCCTCGCTTATGGGCTGCCAGCAGATCGCCCGCGCCGTCGCCGCCCTGCATGACGCGCACAACGGTTTTCTGACAGGTGTGCTGGACGCTTTTCGGCAGACTGATTTGCTGGCTTATCCCCTCTCGGCACATGAAGCTCTGCGGGACATCCGCATGTGCATCGCGCCGGAGTTCACCAGTCGGGCGTGGCAGGCTCTTGTGCCCGGTGACACCCTGCCGTTTCGTCTGCCCGATCCGGACATGGGTAAAAAAGACAGACTGCATAACGTCATATACCCAGACTTTCAGACGCAGCTCTGGCCGCGTGAAGGACACATGCTTTCCCGCAGCGTCATACGCATCGGCGAGCGTTTGTATGGGCCGCTGATTATGACGCTCATGCCGCAAACGCCCAAACCATTTCAGGACTTCTTCCGGGTGCTGGCTCGACGGGACGAGCGGTTGCCCTATCGAATGTCCTTCCTGCTGGAAGACGGCGGCCTGAACATGGGCCTCAAGCCGCTGTTGGCCGCTATTCTGGCCTTCACAAACGCGGACAACAAACGCTTCAACAACGCCGTGGAAGCATTGCGCGCACTGGATTTGGAAGGCGTCTGCTGCGTGAAATTCCGCATCTGCCTCTGCACCTGGGCTTGGTTGCGGGAAAATGAACAGGAGGCCCATCTACTGCTCAGGCGTCGTGTCGCGGAACTCTCCAAAGCCGTACAAGGTTGGGGCACTACGGATGTTTCCGAAGCCCTGGGCGATCCGCTGCTTGGCTTTACCGCGACTCTGCCCGGCATGATGCCGACCAGTCCGGCTCCGGTCTCAGCCGCGCCCTTGCAGGACGCCATCGGCATGTGGCCCTTGCGCTCGGCTTCGCCGTGGCGGGAAGGCAGTCTTATTTTCAGGACTCAGGACGGCAAAATCATGCCTTTCGCGCCCAACTCCTCCGAACAGGCCGCGTGGATCGATCTGGGGGTAGCCCCGATGGGCGGCGGGAAAAGCGTATTTCTGAACGCCTTTAACTTCGCCTTTGTCACACAGGCCGGGCTGTCCCGCCTGCCCTGGCTGTCCATCGTGGACGTGGGGCCGTCTAGTTCCGGCCTGATTACCCTGCTACGAGAAAACCTGCCCGAAGGCAAAAAGCACCTTGCGGCCTATCACCGGCTCAGGATGACGCCGGACTATGCCGTCAATCCCTTTGACACGCCGCTGGGGTGCCGCAAGCCCCTGCCCTCGCACAAGGCGTTTCTGGTCAACCTGCTGTCGCTGCTGGCCACGCCGCTGGATGCTACCGCTCCGGCGGACGGCGTGCCGGGTCTGATAGGCCGGGCTATCGACTTGGCCTATGAGGAACTTTCTGATGGCAATCATCCCCGGCTCTATCAACCCAACGTCCTGCCCGAACTGCATGACCTCATTGTCCATGAAGGCATCAGCCGCGACGCTTCCACCTCCTGGTGGGAAGTGGTCGATGGGCTTTTTGAGCGGGGGTATGTGCATGAGGCATTGCAGGCGCAGAGATACGCCGTGCCGCTGCTGGCCGATGTGGGGGCGCAGATTCGGCAGAACAAGGGCATCCAGAACACCTATGAGGAACACACCATCAACAATGTCTGGCGCTCATTACTGGACGCCATTGAAGCATATGTCATTCTGAAGGAACCTACCCGGTTCGATTTGGGCGACGCGCAGATCGTCAGTCTCGACCTGGACGAAGTGGCTCCGCGCGGCGGCGCTACGGCTGACCGTCAGTCAGCCGTCATGTACATGCTGGCGCGACACGTTCTCGGCTCCCGGTTCTTTCTCATGCCCGCCGATGTGCAGCTTATGCCCGAATACTATCAGGACTACCATGCCGGACGCATTGAGGCCATCAGGGAAGACCCCAAAAGATTGTGCTACGATGAAGCGCATCGCGTGACCAACAACGTCTCGGTGGCGGGCCAGCTTCAGGCCGACATGACCACAATGGCCCGCGAAAGCCGCAAGTGGAACCTGTCCATCGGGCTGTATACGCAGTCCATTGACGATATTCCCAAAATCATCACCGATGAACTGGCTACCACGGTCGTCATCCTCGGTTCCGGCACGGAAAAAAGTATCGACAATCTCTCGGAACGCTTCGGCCTGAACGGGGCCTGCCGTCATGCGCTCTCACGGTTGGGCAAGCCCGGCAAGGCCGGTTCCAATCTCATTGCCCTGTTCAGGACAGGTTCGGGCATGTCACAGCTTGTCCTCAGCCTGACCATCGGCCCTCAATCCCTGTGGGCCTTTTCCACCACCACGGAAGACGTGGCTATCCGCAACAATCTCTATCAGCGTCTGGGGCCGTCCGAAACCCTGCGACGGCTGGCCGCTCGTTTTCCGGGCGGTTCGGCCAAGGCCGAAGTGGAACGCCGCAGGCGCAATGTCGAAGACCAGAGCGGCGCCGATGGGGAAGTCGTCAACGTCATTCTGGAAATTGCCAACGAAATAGCGAGGGAACTATGAAAAAAGTTCTTTTGGCTTTGCTGATAACGGTTTTTCCGGCTCAGGTCTGGGCCGGAGGCTGCGGCTGCGGCTCCGTCAGGGCCATCGTCACGGCAGCGAAGTCCGAAACCATTCAGGCGGTCAATGCCTACACAGCGACGGAAGCACAAGCCATCCGCTCGGAAATTCTGCTGGCCGCGCAGAACATCATCGGCACCATCAAAACGGAATCGGCCACCATCGTGCGGGCGCTGGTCGCACTCAAGGAAAGCAATGCCGCCACGCTCAAGGGGCAGGCTGTGGCGGGCGAAGCCATGAAAACCGAGGATATGTACGGCAAGGCCGCGCAACCCGCCGGGCTGTGCGGAAGCAGTTCTCTGGGCGCGGGCATCCAGCTCGGCGCTCAGGCCGGGCAGGAAATCCACGCAACCATGCGTGAGAAACAGCTTGCCCATGCCAACACGCCGGGCAAAAAACCGGTGGAATTTCTGCAGCGTGTACTGGCTGATGAGCAGCCTTCGGAGCAGGAAAGTCTGGACGCGCTCTTTCCGCTGCAAAGTACGTTGACCGAAGATCAGGTGGCGCAGGCCCATGAAGCCGTCAAGACGCTGGCCAATCCCCGCCCCTTACCTGTGGCGACGGACGAGCAGAAGAACACTCCCGCCGGGCAGACCTACGCGGCGGCACGAAAAATCCATGAGGAGCGGGTGGCCGCCGTCATGGAATCCCTGAACAATCATGTGGTGCATCACGCGCCCACGCTGCCGGATGATGTGACTGCCTGGGCGGAAAACCAGTGGTCGGAAGCGGGCGGGAGCGGCACGCCGCCCGGCATAGTGGACGGCAAGCTCTCGGAAGCCGGGCTGTACAAACTCCTCTCACAAATGCGCGTGGGCAATCCCAACTGGTTCGCGCAAGTCGCCACAGCCACGGATACCGGCCTGCTGCGGGAACTGGTCATCATGCAGGCGTTCCAGATGGAATTGACGCGCAAGAATACGGACTTGCTGGACAGGCTGACCGTCATTGCCTCGCTGGACTACCTCACGCGCATGGAAGGCACTACCGGCAAGGAAATGGATGACCTCTACACGCGCATGGTCGGCGCTCAACAGTAGGGAGGGATGGTCATGCGACAACTACAACGAAAAAAGGTCGGCATGGGTGCCGGTTCTGGCAAAAAAGCATTGCTCCCCGGAAATTTGATAAATCAACAACCAATCAGGCTCAATATGCAGTTCCCATTTTGGTTTCCATTTTCCCTTAAGAGGATGGTCTCTATAAGTTTGCGGCAATGGCCTTTGATTAAGCAGGACAAGCCTTATCACCGCCTTCAATTTTTCCATGTCGTAACCGCGTTTTTCAACACGTTTAACGTCTTTTTGAAAAGGGGTCGTGAATACAGGCTGAAGCATTTATATGCCCAACTGTTTGAACATGTCATCCGCATCTTTGGCGTAATGCAGTCCTTCACGCTTATCAATAGCCTCAAATGCCTTTCTGGTTTCCTCATTGGGAATTTCCAGATTGAACGGCAGGCGTTTTTCATGGGCTACTCTGGTCAGAGCGATACGACAGAGGTCGGATACCGTCAGGCCCATTTTCGCAAGCACGGTTGCCGCTTCATTCTTGATGACCGGGTCAATTCTGGCACGAACATAGTCATTGGCAGGCATAGGTCTTCTCCTTGTTTCCAATATTGTAGCTCACATGAGCATAAAGTCAACTTTATCCCCGGCATCGGCATGGAGGGCAGTCATGGCCTCGTCTGACCTCCCCGCGACTTCGGAAGTCCTGCTCCAGACCGATGCCAGTAAACATGTCCTTGATACCTTTCTCGGCCAGGGATGGGATACCTGGGGCACGAGTCTCGGCGGTTCGCAGGCATCGGAATTGATGCTTGAAATGTTCAGCGCCTTCAACCTGATTGCGCTGGCCGTCATTTCCGCACTGTTCCTGTGGATTCTGGCTGTCGCCGTGGCCGGAACAGCGCACGAGGGAACGCCTTTCGGCAAGCGATACAGTTCCTTGTGGATGCCCTTGCGCTTTGTGGGCGCAATGGGCGCTCTGGCTCCCATTTTCAAGGGATTGAGTCTGTTTCAGGTGGCGATTCTGGCCTGCATCGGCTTTTCCATCAACCTCGGCAACTATGTCTGGGAACTGGGTACGGACTATTTTGTGGAGCATGGCGGCCAGCTCTCCCCCCAGGCTCCGGATCAGAACGTCACTCAGTATGCGTCCATCACCAATGGTGCGCTGGAATCGCTGACGCTCCAATATTACCTGAACGAGAGGCGCGGTCTGAACATCACGCCGGGCGGAGAATGGAAATACAGCGGTAACTGGTTCCAGTCCGGGGGCGAATACAAATTCATCTTCAACGGCAATGCGGGAAGCATCACGGTTTCCTGCGTGGACGAAAGTGACGCCCTGTGCCGGGGCAAGGTCAATGCCGTGGGCGCGGCCATTTCCGCACTCTCGCCCCTGGCGCAACAGCTTGCCGATCCCGATACTCCGGCTTCTTCCGTTGACCCTCGCGCCCTGTACGATACGGCCAATACGGTCAACCAGACCATTCTGGCCGATGTACAAAGCTACGCGCAACAGGGACAGCTTCCGGGCAAGCTCAACGAGTTCAAGGAAAACGCCGTGCAATACGGCTGGTTTATCGCCGGATCGTCGTACTGGTCTATTTCGTGGATAAACCAGGAAGTCCGCGAGGCTATGTATTCCGGCATTTCCTACAGTCCGCACGAGTACACCGTGTCGGAGCTTCAGGCGCTGATGCACGGCCTGCGTGACTATGAAGCGGCAAAGGAGCGCGTGTCCAACTACATCAAGACCGCCTACGCCAGTCGAAGGGGTATTTCCGACACCACGGCCACACCGTCCGTAACCGATGAAGGACGCGCCTTTGATGAAATCTGCAACTGGCTGCGGGCCACGTTGAATCAGCTTGTGGCCGGAAACATCCTGCCCATAGCCATTGAAAAACTTTCTTCCAGCGATCCCATCATGGCTGTGTCCAATGTGGGGGATTACCTCATCGGCTCGGCCTGGGGGCTGGCCTCGGCGCTCGGCGTTGTGGACGTGGCGCACTCGATGGGCAAGGCGCTGCCGTTTGTGGGCAAGGCCATTCCCAATCTGGACAAGTACATCAGTTTCGCTCTGTTCACGGTCTTTCTGCCGCTCCTGCTCTATGGCTTGGCGCTGGCTTATTATCTGCCCGCCATTCCCTTTATCCGCTGGATTTCAGCTCTCGTCGGCTGGATTATTCTGGTGGTGGAAGCTCTGGTCGCGGCCCCGCTCTGGCTCTGCGCCCATGCCCTGCCCGAAGGGGACGGCGCTGCGGGCCAGCACGGAAAACGGGGCTATTTCCTCCTGCTCGGAATCCTCATCCGTCCGCCGCTCATGGTCTGCGGATTCTTCGCCGCCGTCATCCTCATGAACGTGGTGGGCAGACTGCTCGGCGCGGGTTTCGAGATATTTGTCGGCGGAACCATGCAGACAAAAATCATCGGCATCACCGGTACATTCGCCATGCTGGTCATCCTCGGCATCGTGGTCATTATGACGGCCAACAAATTCTTTTCCCTTATTCACTATCTGCCCGAACACGTCACCAACTGGATAGGTCAGCAGTTCCACGGGTTGGGAGAAAAGGAAGACCAGGCGGGCGTGAAAAACGTCTTTGTCGGTTCCACCAATGCGGTTTCCTCCGGCGCTCATGGAGCGCGGGAACTGCGCGGCGACATTTCGCGGCAATGGAGCAGCCCCGGCGCGGGCAACGCCCGGACTTCAACGCCGCAGGCCCCTGCGTCCAGCCCCAGGCCGGGACTGACGCAACAGAATTTCAGGAGCTGATATGGATATTTTCGACAAGGAAAAAACCGTCATCAGTTGCTTTGACTTGACCGGCAACATGATACGCCCCTGGGCGGAAGCGGGATACCTCTGTTACTGCGTCGATATACAGCATCCGCAGGGAGAAACGAGACAGGGAAAAATTATCCGTGTCGGCGCGGACATGCGCGACTGGCTGCCGCCGTTCAGACCCATCACCTTTGCCGCCTTCTTCCCGCCCTGCACGGATGTGGCCGTTTCCGGGGCACGGTGGTTCAGGGACAAGGGGCTGTTCGCGCTGTTCCAGTCCATACGCCTGTTCTACGCTTCCATCCGCATCGCGGAATGGACGCGCGCTCCGTACCTTATCGAAAACCCCGTCTCCACCATCTCCACTTACTGGCGCAAGCCTGATTTCACCTTCGATCCCTGTGATTACGCGGGTTATCCGGGCGGTGAAAACGACCTGTACACCAAGAAAACCTGCCTCTGGACAGGGGGCGGCTTCATCATGCCGCCACCCAAACGGCTTGAGCCGGTACAGGGCAGCAGGATGCACCGGCTTCCTCCTTCACCGGAAAGAGCGAACCTCCGCAGCGCCACGCCGATGGGCTTTGCCCGCGCGGTGTTTGAGGCGAACTGTCCTGGTTGGAGGTGTGCATGAAAACGCCTGCCTTTATCCAAACGATTCTGGATGCGGCCAGCCTGTCCGGGCGGCATGTCGCCGGGCTTCGCGGCGACTTCCGTTCCCGACTGGCCGCTTTCCGGCTTCACCGCTCGGCAGATGAGCAACAGAAACTGGCGGAAGATTTTCGCCATGTGCTTGCCGCCTGGGGCATTGCCGACGCGGATATTCCCGGCATCATCTCGGCCTTGCGCCTGCGTCTGCCGGTGTTCGCCGTTCCGGTGCTGGCCTGCCTCATTACGGCGGCATGGTCGCACAGTCCGGTTTCCTTCCTGTCATTGGCCTGCATTGCACCTCCCTGTCTGCTCGGCATGGTCACGACGCTCTGGCGCATTTCCATTCTACGTCACCGTCGCTTTACACCGCTGTGCCGCTGGCTGTTGCAGTTCCGCAAGCGTCCGTAGCGGGCGGGGTGTGTCTCTCTTAACCTTAATTATGAAGGAGTAACTTCGTGTTTCCCAGAACCTTATTGATACTGTCCTGTCTGGCACTTGCGGCCTGCGCGGAGAAAACCGTACCTCCGGTTCCTCATGAAGTCGATTTCGTATCAGCTACGCTTGGGCAGGCTGCGGAACAGGCCCACGGCGAACTCGCCATGCTCGCCAGACTGCGCGGACAGGGCTTGCAGCCCTTGCTGCCGCCCGCCGATCCCTCGCTGAACCTGCCCGTTTCTCTTGCCTGGACTGGAGAAGCGTCCGGGGCGCTCAAGGAAATCTGCCTGCAACTCGGCTACCGCTATAAAGAAGCGGGGAGTCCTTCCGCGCAGGCTTTGACGGTCGTGGTGCGCGGTTTGAACCGCCCGGCGCATGAACTGCTGGAAGACATCGCATGGCAGATTCAGCCGCAAGCCGTGTTGCGCGTTGATCCCGTCAACCGTGTGCTGACACTGGCCAGAACTTCCGGCGCGGAGGTACGGTCATGAAAGCTCCCGCCATCCTTCTCCCCAACGAGCCGTTACCTGATTTGCGTGAGGCTCCCATCCACATGGAAAGTTATCAAAAAGGATTTCGGGAAGGTTTTCAGGACGGTTTTGCCGCCGCCGACTTGTCCACGCCCGGCGTCGTTCTTTGTGGAAGCGGTATCCTGGCATTGCTGATTGCCTGCATCGTGGTTATGCGCCACGCCTCGCGCGTGGTGAGCATCCTGTGCCAGCGTTTTCAGGTTGATGTGAGCAAAAAGTCCGCATCGCAAAAGCTGGCTGTACTTGTTTTGCCGTTTCTGCTCTGCGCCGGTTTGACCGGCTGCGCCGTCAGACAGGGTGAAGTCGTCAACCCCATGCCCGTGTCGCCGGAAATAGCCAATGCGCCGAAGCCTGCCGATGGTGTAACCAAAGAAGGAGCCTTCACTCCCTATGACGCCGCGTACCGGGAAGACGGTTCCGGGCAGTACCTTGCCGTCCATATTCCCGCAGACCCGGCCTCCGGGCCGCGTCACGGCGATCCCGCCGAACTTGCGGGACTGCTGGAAATGACAGGTACGGCGACCGGCAAAGAGAAAACCGCCGTTCAGCTTATGCGCCCCAAAGCCATCCGGGAAGCGGCGCGGCTCGTCACCTTCCAGACAGCCATGTCCTGGCGTTACAGCCAACTCCTGGAGGAAACGGAACGCTACAGCGCCATCATGGATACGGCTTTCAACTTTGCGCCCCTCATGCTCACTCAGGGTGAAGCCCTGATCATGCCGCCGCAAATCGCGCGGGCGGGCGCGTCCATGCGTATTGAAGATGACGCCACGGCCACGGCAGTGAAAACCACTTATGAATTGCTGGAACCGGCGCAATACGTCGCGGTTGTACCCAACTGGCGGGAATTCCTCATGGCGGATGAATTTCCCTCGCCGGAAGAACCTAATCCCGCCCTGTTGCCGAAGAACACGGAAGAACGCGCCATCTGGCGAGCCGCCGTGCGTGAAGCCTGGGCACAGGGGCTGGCCGAAGCCGACCAGCTCTATGCCGACAACGTGTCCCGCATGGCACGGAGCTATCGCGGCATCATGCTCTATCACCTGCTCACCGCGCAGCACCTTCTGAGCCGGGTCAATACCGCGTCCTCCGACCTGGGGACACGCCGATCCGACAACGGCAACAAGCTGAACATCGGCCAGAAGGTGTATCGGATTACCGCGCCTTCCGCGTTCACGGTCGCGCCCGCCGCGTCCCGAAAGAAAGGAGGAAAATAGCATGGGGCCAGCGATTTCTACCCTCATGAACCCCGTATCCGCTGGACGCATACGGAACTCAACGACCTGTTGCTCTGGGGAACCCATTGCGGCATGTCCGACCTCAATCTGCGCTCCGGTCTGCCCGCATGGATGCGCTGGAACGGCTTATGGCGGAAGGTCACGCAACGACCTATCACCACGGATGAACTGCTGGCCGCGCTGGAACGGCTGACCAAAAACAACTCCGTATCCGCGCTCATCAAATCCGGCCAATCGGATTATGACTTTGCCCACGAAATCGAGGAATCACGCGGTGTTCGCCGCCGTTTTCGCGGCAACGCCACGCCGGTGGCGGACGGGTATTCAACCGGCGTCAAAATCGTCTTCCGCACCATTCCTTCCACGCCGCCCGCTCTGGAAGACCTGAACGTCGAACAGGGCATCCTTGACCACGCCATGCCGTCCAACGGTCTGGTGCTGGTCACGGGCGTGATGGGGTCGGGCAAGTCCACGCTGCTGGCCGCCATTCTGCGGTGTATCATCGAAACCGGCGGGCGCAACGTCAGCACTTATGAAGCGCCCATTGAGTTCGACTTTGATGCCGTGCCCAATCCCGGCGGGCCTGTTTCACAAAGCACGATTCCCGAACACCTGAAGTCCTTCCTTACGGCTACGCGCAACAGCACACGCACGGCCCCGGACGTGGTGCTTATCGGGGAAAGCCGCGATCCCGACACCCTTCGTGGCATGATGGAGAGTGCGGAAATCGGCGTCGCCGCCTATTCCACCGTGCATACCCGCTCCGTGCCGGAAACGCTTTCCCGCATCATCAACGTCTTTCCCTTTGCGGAACGGCTACAGGTGACAGCCACGCTGCTTTCCTGTCTGCGGCTGGTCATTTCCCAACGCCTGCTCCCCTTGCCGGACAACAGCGGACGCATCGCCCTGCGCGAATATCTGGCCTTTACGCCGGACATCCGGGAAACGCTGCTGGAAACTCCGCTGGAACGTCTGATTCTGAAAACCGAAGACCTGCTGGCTGCTTCCGGTCAACGGATTCAGGATGCCGCTCAAGCCGCCTATCAAAGCGGGAACATCACCAGAGACAGCTACTTGGCGATTCTGGCGGAACGCAAGGGCAAGGGAGGAAATAACCATGAAGCAAACATCTAATGTCGTTTCCCTGTCGGGTGGAAAGGACAGCACGGCCATGCTGCTCATGCTCCTTGAACGCGGCGAATCCGTGGCCGATGTCATGTTTTTTGATACCGGATGGGAATTTCCCGAAATGTACGAACATCTGGAAAAACTTGAAACCTTCACCGGCCTGAAAATTACGCGCCTGCGTCCCAGACTGCCGGTAGATGTGGAAACGGACAAGTCGCCGTTTGACTGGATGTTTTCCGAATATCCGGTAGTCAGGCGGGAAACACGCCAGGTGCATATGGTCGGGCGCGGCTGGCCTGCTGCAAGCCGACGCTGGTGTACGGGGCGTAAGCAGGATGCTCTGAAAGCCCACCTGCTGGCACTCACACATCAGAGCGGCCTTGAGCTGCCCCTGTACAAGTGTATCGGCTTTGCCGCCGATGAACGGCATCGGCTGGCTGGCCCCACCAAAAGGGACAGTACCTATTATGTGCAGCGGTATCCGCTGGTGGAATGGGGCGTCACTGAGGCCGACGCGCTGGCTTACTGCTACAAACGCGGCTTCACCTGGGGCGGACTGTACCATTTCTTCAGTTGCGTCAGTTGCTTCTGCTGTCCTTTGCAGCCTCTTGATGAACTGCGGACACTTCGCAGCTACTTCCCTGACCTGTGGCAGCGGATGCTCATTATGGAATCCTGGCTGCCCGAAAACAGAAGGCGTTTCAAGGATTCCAGCGTCTCCTCTCTGGATGTCCGTTTTGCGGAGGAGGTGGACAATGGCTGACGTTCTCTGGCGCGATACCGCGCTCACGCCCAAAATCTTCATTCTGGACGCCCGCGCCGTTTTTCCCCTGGCCCTGTGGCTCTTTCATTGGGCCTGGTGGACGGCGGGGCTGGCGCTTGCCGCCATTGTCGCACTCTATCTGGTGCAACGCACCGGCATGACTCCCGTCGCCTGCTTCCGCGCCATCCGCGTGGCCTGCATGGGACGGAGGCGGGAAACACGAAACAATGAAAGCCAGTGGCGCAAACGCTGCCACTGGTAATATCAATGTATGGAAAACTACTATGGATACGGAAAACCGAAACAAATTTGGCCTGTTTGATATTCCTGTTCGCTCTCCTGAAAAAAAGCATGTCACATTCACTCAGGCTGACATTGAACGTC
>MJGMD1__coassemble_2239_pt1 | contig 15747 bp, 6 predicted proteins | sample MJGMD1__metabat2_low_PE_007 | metagenome-assembled genome bin MJGMD1
TCTCTCTCTCTCTCTCTCTCTCTCTCTCTCTCTCTCTCTCTCTCTCTCTCTCTCGTAGTGTATTCGGTTCCGCTCGGTGAAAGCCCGCGCCTCTCGGCGTGGGCTTTTTTCATCGGGAAATAACTACATCTTTAACGCCGTAAGTTTCAAATCCATCCTGAGGAGGATGTAATCATGACCTTATCGAGAGGAGCTATCGGGAACCTGGTCAACAGGTACCGTGCCGTCCTGCGGAAGTGTCGCATGATGAACGTATTCGGGTCATTAGCAGTGGCCGGCATGCTTGTCGCGGGAAACGCGGGGTTTGCCGGCGCGGAGGAATTATCAGGCGACATTTCCCCGATATCTTTATCAGGAGATACCCGAAATATTATTGGGGTTGGGGATATAAGTCTCCGGTCGACCGAGCCTGCGCTGCGGTATCTCATCAATGTGTCGGGGCAAGGGCAACTTGATATTTCCATGTCCAACGGCAGTTCGATGGCTGTTGGACATGCTGATGGGATCTATTTAAAGGATTATTCTGACTATGATCAATACGCGTCGGCTTTCCATGTAGCTGGTTCGGGAAGTTCCGGTTCTTTTGTGGGGACAGGAACCTTCTCAATGGTGGGGGGCGGAAAGCTGTTGGGCGTGTGCGCTTTTTTGAGTGAAAGTAAAGGAACGCTGACTCTTTCTGGGGATATTACTGGTGAAGCCGAAGCCGTGATGAACGGCTCCAATGGGTATGCCTCCTTTGCTGCTGCAGCGGCAGGGGGAAATCTGGTTTTTGGAGGGGACAGGACGACATTACGGGCGAAAGCGTCTACAGGGAACAATGCCAATGGGGCCTTCGTCAAGTATGGAGGTATGATTGACTTTGCCAGTAAGTCCGTATTGATTGAATCAAAAAATACGGATTCCAACAGCGTGGGTATCAACTGTGCTGATGGTACGGTCAAAACAAGTGCTGATACGGATCTGGATATCGTGGTGGAGGGAAACAAGGCTACAACGGGTATCCAGCTTACGGCGAGTTCCTCCGATGTGCAGCTTGCCGGGAATCTTGATCTGACGGCAACGCAGACAGGGCAAGATTCTTTTGCTTCAGTACTTGGTATATCAAATGACTCAGGCAAAATGGTCGTCTCTGGCCCTACCTCGTTACGTTTGGCTACCAATGCCCCCTTTGATGCCAAGGGTATTACCGCTTCCGGCAAAGCTGATATGAGCTTTCTTGGGGATGTCGAGATTGCGGTTACGGGTAGCGCATCCGGTAGTGCTCTTTATACGACCTACCGTTATGATTATTCGACTCAAGCCGGTATCTGCCCGGTTATCTCCCTAGGTACCGACGGGAAGGCCGTAACGCTGAATTCTTCAGGTTATGGCATAAATAATCAGGGAGGAAGCGTTTCCCTCACGGGACAGCGAATCAATATAACGGGAAGCACGGGCGTCTTTGTTGAGGGGGGCGGCAATGAGAATGTTTTCGCAGACGTCCGGTTTGATGGGCCTACGACTATAAATGCGGACAAGGCGATTGTCACGAGTATCAAGGCCGGAGAGCAGGTCGGCGCTTCCGTGACCTTTGCCTATAACCCTACGCCGATCAATGTCCCCGTCACGAAGGAAAGCGCGGATTCAAAGGTGAGGGGGAGTGTCACCGGTTCCTCCGGTACAATCAACAAGGAGAACGCAGGTTCTCTTGCATTCTATGGCGATATTTCCAATTTTAGCGGAGTGTTTAATCAAAAGGGCGGAACGACGTTCTTGAGTGAAGGTGCAGCCGGGTATTTTGGCAAGGCGCAGTTAGCCGTGACGGGGGGCGCACTTGTCGCTCCTACCTTGTCCTTCCAAAAGACAGGCAAGCTTACTCTTGCGGGCGGTACGCTGGAAACGGGAACGGGACAGATCTTTACGAGCGCTTTGAACGCGGACGGGGATATGAAGGACCCCGGCGCGGTGAAGCTGAGCGACAGCAATTGGAAGTTTGACTCAGGGGTGATCGCGTTTGATGACGCCAAGTACAACATTGTATACGCCCAGACAGCGGCCGGTCTGCTGGGGGCTGGTAATGTTGCGGCGGACAATGTGTCCGGCTCGGGCTCCGCAAAGGAGATCACGTTCACCGGAACGCTTGTCGAGTTGCCCCCTGGAGATCCTGACAGCTTTGAAACGCTGCAAAAGGCCGTTCTGGATAGCGGAATCGACAGCATCAAGCTGGGAAGCGATATCGTTTTATCCAAGCGCTTGCAGGGAACCACACCCGTCGCTCGCTCATTGGCCATCGACGGCAACGGGCACACGATAAGCGGAGCCTACCCGGGCCTGTGGTTCAAGGGGATGGATTCCGGGACTGTTTCCATCCAGAATATTGCCTTTGACGGCTTGAAGACGTCTTCTGGCGACAGATACGAAGGGCCCGTATCCTTCGGCCCGGCCATTTTCTTTGATATGGGGTACTTTGCCGATAACTGGAAGAGTACCGCAAAGCTGATTATCGGTGACGGCGTCCAATTCAGGAATACGGAAAGCGTAGGTGACGGTGCCGGCGGAGCCGTCAGGACTGCTCACGGCATTGTGGAAATAGGAAACAACGTCGGTTTTATCAACTGTACGGGAGGTTCTGGAGGCGGCCTCTACAGCGAATCGTTTACCACGATCGGCGACAACGTTGTCTTTGAAGGCAACAAGGGCCGCAGAGGCGGCGCGCTGAATGTGGTTGATGATTATGAAGACTACCTCACTGATCCCGACTATGCGTCCGGCGCGCGCCGCGTAAAGTATGTACACATCGGGAAGAACGCCCTTTTCAAGAACAACAGCGTTGAATTGCTGGGTTCCGGAGGGAACGGCGGGGCCATCGAAGTGCAGTCGGGAGAGCTGAGTATCGATGACGGCGCCACGTTTACGGGAAATACCTCCAAGTCCACAGGCGGCGCCATAGCCGTATGCGATTGGAGCCCCCAACTGCCCGCCAAGGCGGTATTGGGATCCGCGGCGTTCACTCAAAACAGCGCGGGAAGCTATGGCGGAGCGATCATCAACGAAGGCGACGTGCGCTTCAACGGTCCTGTCTCGTTTGTTGAGAACACGGCCGGCAAGATCGGGGGTGCCGTTTGCAACCTGAATACGCTGAACATGGCGGCGGGATCCACGTTTTCCAAGAATACGGCTGGAGTGGGCGGAGGGTTTTATAACGAAGGGATTGCTTCTCTGGGCAAGGCTTCCTTTATTGAAAACGCCGCTGCCGACGGTGGCGGAGCCGTATTCAACGTGCACCAGCTGACGTTTGCCGACGGAGCCGTTTTCTCCGGGAACAGCGCGACGGACGGCGGCGCCGTTTATAACGATTTCTCCGAGGATAAGGACGGCAACGCCGTGAGTGCGGGTTCCCTCGCATTCAACGGCGGAGCGCGCTTCACCGGCAATACGGCCGGCGGGCTTGGCGGGGCCATCTACAACACCCGTTCCATTACCCTCAATCCCGGCGCGGGGCAGGAGATCGTGTTCAGCGGGAATACGGACTCCACGGGCTCGAACGCGATCTTCATGGGCGACGGTTCCAGTCTGGACATCACGGGAGACGGCAAGGTCGTCTTTGATGATGCACTGTCGTCTCAAAGCGCAACGCCGACCCTGAAGAAGACGGGGAGCGGGGAACTGCTCCTCAATGCCTCGATGGGCGGCTTCCTGGGTACGACTTCTTTCGAGGGCGGGCTTACGAGCATTGCCGAAAAGTGGCTCATCAAGAACCTGGTCACCATCGCGGGCGGCAAGCTGAAGATGCCCGAGTTCTCCTTTGCGCCGCAGGACGCGGAGAACGCCGTTACGGGCGGCAAGCTGGTTCTGGCCGGTGGCATCCTGGAGACGGGGACAGGGCAGATCTTCGCCAACGGCCTGAATGCCGAAGGCGACGCCAGAAATCCCGGCTCCGTGAAGCTGAACGGAGACAACTGGAGCTTTGATTCCGGTTTGATTGCGTTCGACGACGCCAAGTACAACCTGACCTATGCCCAGGCCGCGGCCCTGTTGTTGGGAGCCAGCAACGTCGGGGCAGAGGCGTCCGGCTCGGGTTCCGCAAAGGAGATCACGTTCACCGGGACGTATGTGAACATTCCCAATCCGGGGCCCCTTTCTCCGTATTATTATACGGGCAACAAGTCCGATGCCGCTTCGGACGGAACCGTGGGAGGATGGCTGGACAGCTCCGGGGTTCCTATCGCGATCGCGGACGTCATCACCGTGAAGACGGACCCGGGGCAGGCGAGCGAGTACCGTTTCCTGTCCGGGGTCTATGACGGCAGCAAGACGTCAGATGCCAGCGACACGTATGCGTGTCTGATCCACGGCGGCGATTCCGGGGTGCGCGTCACGTCGGGCGGGCCTCTGACCATCCAGAACTGGGGCACCGGGCTGATGCCTTACCACGCGTCGGTCGCCTCTTCGAGTGGGGAAATCCTTTTTGGCGACAACGTGTCGCTCCTCAACAACCATTCGGCCGGGGATGCCACCAAGGGCGGCGGGGCTATTTTCTCCAAGAAGGGCGTGGCGTTTGGTGACAATGCCGTCCTGTCCGGCAATTCGACCGCGCTGGCCATAGGCGGCGGAGGCTACGGCGGCGGGGCTATTTTCCTGGATGGAAAGGGCGCTGTCCGCTTCGGCAAGAATGCGGTCATTGCAAACAATGAGAGCTACCATTACGGCGGTGCGATATACAGTCTGGGCTCCGTGAGCATGGGAGAAGGGGCCATTGTCCGAGGCAATACGACTTCGTACATGGGCGGTGCGATTGCCGTAACCGGCGCGTTGAGCCTCGGAACCGGTTCCGTTGTGGAATCCAACCAGGCCCAGGCGGGCGGAGCCGTTTACTCCACTGGGCAGGTAAGTGCGACAGGCACGACGTTCAGAAAGAACGTGGCCACGTCGAACTACGGCGGCGGCATCTATAGCGCCGGGGGCTCGATAGTCCTCGTCGACTCCCGGATGGAAGAGAATAAGGCCGCGGGAGGCGGGGCCGTCCTTCTCGCCGGCGGCGGAACCGCGAGTGTCACGGACACGACGTTCGCCGCGAACACCGCCACGAACGGCGGAGCGTTCTTCATTGACAAAAACGGCATGCTGACGACTACTTCCGGCGAAGCGGGGAGTGACGCGGGCACGCTGTTCGAGGGGAACAGCGCAACCACGAACGGTGGCGCCGTTTATGTCCAGAACGGTACCGTGGATCTGGGAAGCGGAACGAGGCTGCAAGGCAACCAGGCCGTCAAGGGCGGAGCGATTTACGTACTGGGTGGCAAGGATGCCTCCGCGAAGCTCACGTTTGTCGACACAGTTTTCGGAAAGAACAACGGCACCTACGGCGGGGCTGTGTACTCGTCGGCGAGCGTTGGCGGTACGGTGAATGTAGCCGCCTCGGATGTGGTATTTGAGGGCAATACCGCCACCTCGGGCGGTGCCGTCTATTTGGGCGGCAGCGGCACCTCGGATATCGCGTTTACAGATGCCGTATTCAAGGAAAATCAGTCCAATACCGGCAACGGTGGGGCCATCTATTCGGGGATCAGCGGTAGTTCGAATCTCGCCATTGCGGACAGTAGCTTCGAGGGCAACAGCGCCGGCTATGGGGGCGCCGTATTCAATAACGGCCAGCTGACCACTTCCGGCAACGTGGTCTTTTCCGGGAATAGGGCAACCTATGGCGGTGCCGTTTATAACTATTTTACCTCGACTACGGATGGTTCCCTCGCATTCAACGGCGGAGCGCGCTTCACCGGCAATACGGCCAGCGGGCTTGGCGGGGCCATTTACAACACCCGTTCCATTACCCTCAATCCCGGCGCGGGGCAGGAGATCGTGTTCAGCGGGAATACGGACTCCACGGGCTCGAACGCGATCTTCATGGGCGACGGTTCCAGTCTGGACATCACGGGAGACGGCAAGGTCGTCTTTGATGATGCACTGTCGTCTCAAAGCGCAACGCCGGCCCTGAAGAAGACGGGGAGCGGGGAACTGCTCCTCAATGCCTCGATGGATGGTTTTCTGGGAACGGCTGCCTTTGAGGACGGGCGCACGGAAATTCCTCAGAAGTGGCTCATCAAGAATACGGTGACCATTACGGGCGGCAGATTGAAGATGCCTGCGTTTTCCTTTGTTGCCCAAGGTGAAGGGAACAATGTTGCTGGCGGCAAGCTGATCCTTGCTGGTGGCATCCTGGAGACCGGAACGGGACAGATCTTCATAAACGGATTGAACGCGGAGGGGGATAACAAGGATCCCGGTGCCGTAAAGCTGAGCGGAGACAATTGGAGCTTTGATTCTGGACTGATAGCGTTCAATGACGCTCTGTACAACCTTACGTACGCTCAGGCAGCGGCTGATTCATTGGGAGCGAACAACGTAGAAGCGGGTGAGGGGGCTGGCTCCACCTCCGCGAAGGAGATCACATTCATCGGAACGGGGTATGTAGATCCTGTCCCAGATCCGGTTCCCCCTGTGGAGCCTGACCCAGATCCGGTTCCTCCTGTAGATCCTGGCCCAGATCCGGTTCCCCCTGTGGAGCCTGACCCGACTCCCCCCGCTCCTGAACCGAAGCCCGATGAAGATCGCACGGGAAAGGTCTCCGTTGACGAATTGAACAACAACCACGCCAATAACATTGTTCTTGGCAATGTGACCATCACTACCGGCACAAGTTCGGATTCGGGCAAGGATTTCGTTGTCGGCGCGAGTGCGAAGGACGACAAGACGGACTCGATAAGCGGTAGCATTGGTGGGAAGAACATCGATCTCGGTTCCTCCGGTCGGAATATCTCCGTAGTGGGCGGCCATTATCTGACATTGGTTGGAGGTTCCTCCGATACGCCTTTGGTCACGGCAGGGGGAAATCCCGTCAATGTTCATGTAGGAGGTACTGGGGAAGGGGCATTCGGTGTGCTGAACCTTGGCACGCCGGTCATGGATTCCGGCGGCACGCTCTCGGGAAATATAGAAATCGCCGCGGCGAGCACCGTCAATGTCCGTGCGGGAACGCACGTCATCACGGGTGAAGCCAATGAAACCACCGGCACGGCGGACGTCGCCGGGATGAACAACAACGGCGGCACGATCAACATTGCCGAGGGGGCACATCTCCAATCGACGATACGTCAGGCCGATGGGCAGACGAATGTTTCCGGCAAGCTGACTTCCGCTTCTGTCGAACTTTCCGGAGGTGCCCTGAATGTCTCCGGCGCTGTGGATTCTTCGTCCGTCACAGCCTCCAAGGGAGATATCAAGGTTGCGGGAACGCTGGCGGCGGACGTCTTGACCACATCTTCCGATGTCCAGCTCAACATCGGCGATCAAGGGAGCGCCGGTAGAGTGGTCGCCCGTCAGGCTCAGTTGCAGGGCGGCAGGGTATTCCTTGATCCCGCGTGGAAGGGCAATGATGCATTGGCTGATGCGTCGCACGGCGTCTTCACCTTTGTGAACAATGAAATAGACGGGTTGCTCACGGCGGGGCAGAATTCCCTGCTCGTGTTGGGTGACACGGATACCGGTTGGGCGCTGGACGCGTTCGGCAGATCCAGCCTCCAGTGGGGACAGAACGGCGTAACCGCCGCGCTGGCTATCCGGAAGCCGCAGACGTTGAACGGTACGCTAGGCGCGGTGATGGTGGACGGAACCAAGACCAGCGCTCCGGTATTGACTCCGAATACGGCGACTTTCGCTGACGGTTCTTTGCTGCTCGTTGACGGGAGCGGTCTCAACGGCGCCGCGGCGTTGACGTCCCAGGGCGGGACGCTGAATGTGGATACGGGTGCCAAGCTGCTTATCGACAACATCACGCAGGGCGAATACGCGATTACGTCCGGATTCTCGGTCAGCAACGTGCAGGGCTGGAACGGAGACAACCTTTCCACGCCGGATAATCTCATTGGGCTTGTGCTGGGCAAGGATGCCGACGGTTCGATGAAGGTACAGGCCACAGCCCGGCGCTCGTCCGATGTTTTCCGGGGGCTTTCCCTCGTCAATACGATGGATGCCATCTGGGGCAAGGGGCTGAACGACACCGAAAGCGGCAACATGGGCATCCGGTTCCTCTCTCGGGCGGTCAATGAAAACCATCTGCCCAAGGCGGACACGGTGCATACTGTTGACGGCGCGGCGCAGATCGCCGTGGCCGGAGGCGTGCAGGGTATGGCCGTCGCGGCGGCGGATGCCCCGGTTCGGGCGATTCAGGATCACGCGTCGCTTTCACATATGACCACCACGCGTGAAGGGGCCATTCGTAAGGACGGATTGAACCTCTGGATCAATGCCCTGTATGGAGCGGAACACGCGCGCAATTTGGGCGCGGGCTCTCTTGATGGCGGCTATAATGCCGATTTCGGCGGCATCGTCTTTGGCGGCGACTACGCGTTCGGCGATTTCCGGGTCGGCATGGCCCTGAACGCCGGAAGCGGTACGGCCCGTTCCCGTGGGGATTTCAACGCGACCAAGAATGATTTCGATTTCTGGGGCATGAACCTGTACGGGAGCTGGTCGCGGGATCAGTTCAATATCGTGGGCGATCTCGGTTATTCCGCCAACAAGAACGAGGTGAAGCAGGATCTGCCCACAACCATGCAGCTCGGCCAGCTCAGGGCCGATGTGGATACGGGCGTGCTGACGGCGGGTCTGCGCGGCGAATACCGGTTCGAAACGGATTGGGCCGATGTGACGCCGCATGTCGGGGTACGATACTACAACCTGCGGACGGATGGGTTCACATCTCGGATCGACGATCACGACGTGTTCCGCGTGGGACGCGATACGCAGGAGATCTGGACATTCCCGATCGGCGTGAGCTTCAGCCGCGACTTTGAAACGTCGTCCGGCTGGAAGGTGAAGCCGAGGGCCGACCTTTCCGTAGTGCCCGCTGCGGGTGATCTCAAGGCGAAGACCAAGGTCCGGGTGCCGGGCGTCGCGGCTTCCGATACGATCAAGGCCCGGATGATGGACAGCGTATCTTTTGACGGCACGCTCGGGCTTGAGGTGCAGAAGGACAACATCTCGTTCGGCCTCGACTACGGCATCCGCGCTTCGGAGCATAAGGCGGGACATGGCGTGAACGTGAGCTTCACCTACAAGTTCTAACCTCCCAATCAGAAACAGAAAGCCCGGCGGTCGGAGAATATTCCGGTCGCCGGGCTTTCTGTTTCGGTGAGTGGGGGGAAGGAGGAACCTCCCGGCCTTTGGGAAGCCGGGAGGCCCGCTTTGGGGGGAGGAGGGAGAATCAGAAGCGTCCGCGCAGGGCCTTTTCCATCCGGTCCATGGCGATGCTCAGGTTTTCATACGAATTGGCGTAGGAGATGCGGAGGTGCTCCTCATCCCACGGCACGATGGCAAGCCCCGCGTCAAGCAGAAATTCGGCGGCCTGCATGGGCGTTCCCAGACCGGGGATGCTTACCATGATGTAAAACGCTCCCTTGGGGCGCACGAAGGAAACGCCGGGCATGGCGGCCAGCCGGTCGAGCAGCATGAGCCGCCTGCGATCCAGTTCTTTTACCATATCCGCAATGTGTCCCTGCGGGCCGCGCAAAGCGGCGACGGCCCCCCACTGCGCATAGGTGCAGGGGCACATGGCGGAATACTGATGCGCGCAATAGATGGGGGCTATGAGCCGTTCCGGACCCGCCGCGTACCCGATGCGCGAGCCTGTCATGGCATAGGCTTTGGAAAAGCCGTTCAGGACGACGGTACGTTCGCGCATACCGGGCAAAGAGGCGATGCTGATGTGTTCCTCGCCGTCAAAGATGATCTTTTCATTGATTTCGTCGCTGACGACGATGAGATCATGCCTGATCGCCAGATCCGCGATGCCTTGCAGCGTTTCGCGCGGATAAACCGTTCCTGTGGGGTTTTGGGGTGAGTTGATGAGGATGAGCTTGGTCTTCGGGGTGATATGACGCTCCAGAACATCGGGTTCGGGCTGGAAGCCCTTGGCCTGTTCCGTGGGCACGAATACCGGGACGCCGCTCGCCATGTGTACGCAACTGCCGTAGCTCAGAAACGCGGGGGCGGGTATGAGCGCCTCGTCGCCGGGATTGAGCAGGGCGGCCATGCTCAGGTGCAGCGCTTCGGAGACGCCCGCCGTGATGACGATTTCGGTTTCCGGGGCGTAGCCGAGCCCGTTTTCGCCTTTCAGCTTGCGGGCCACTTCCTGCCGCAGTTCAAGGAGGCCGTAATTGGAGGTGTAGTGAACCTGCCCGTCGTCGACGGCCTTCTTGACGGCTTCGTTGATGTGCGGCGCGGGGAGGAAGTCCGGGCGGCCCATGACCATGTTGATGATGTCCTGCCCGGCGCGCTGTCGGGCTTCCGCCGCGTCGAAAAAGGCGCAGAGGCTGGAAAAGGGGATGTGTTCCGTGCGAAGTGCGAGTTGCATTGCGGTCTCCTTGAAGCGTGAGGAAGGGCTAGGCCGTCTGCCGGAATCCGGCGGGACAGTAGTAGCGTTGCAGACAGTAGACGATGATGAAGAGGCCGATGCCCGCGAAGTCCCAGATATGGCCGGGAATGAACAGCAGGAGCGCGCCGCCCAGCAGCAGGATGCGTTCGAGCAGCGTGGTCCGGCGCATCAGGTAGTTCTCCCAGACCGCCGCGAAAGCGATGAGGCCGAGCATGACGGTAACGAAGGTGAGCGCGATGTCGAACAGGCTCGACTGAAGCAGCAGCGCGGGGCGGTAGTAGAAGAGAATGGGAAGGATATACAACGCTTTTGCGTATTTGAAGGCCGTAAACATGGTCTTCATGGGGTCGGCGTTGGCGATGCCCGCGCCCACGATGGAGGCGAGGCCCACCGGAGGCGTGATTTCCGAGTCGATGCTGAACCACATCATGATGAAGTGGGCGGTCATCAGCGGAAAGCCCATATCCGCCAGCGCGGGGCCTACGGCAATGGCGGTGACGATGTAGGCCGGTCCGCTGGCAAGGCCCATGCCGAGGATCATGGAAATGAGGCCCACGAGCAGGATGGCGACGAGAGGGCTGCCGTTGGCGAGGGTCGTGAACAGCCACGAGAGCTTGAGCCCGACGCCCGTCAGGCCGACGAGCGAGAGGATGATGCCGATGCAACCCACGAGGCTGCCGATGCCGAGCGAGTAGCGCCCGCCGAGCACCATCGCTTCATACAGCATCTTGAAGTCGACCTTACGGCTCTTGATGCTGTGGATCACGATGAGGGTGATGATCCCGCCGAGCGCGGACATGCCCGGCGAATACCCGAAGGCCATGATTACGATGATGACCATGATGGCGACGAAGAAGTGCCACCCCTCGCTGCAGACGGTCCGGGCGGAGGGGATGTGATGATCCTTCATTTGCCCGATGTTGTGCTTTTTGGCTTCAAAATGGATGAAGGCCATCAGCGTGATGTAATACAGGATGATCGGGCCGGTGGCGACGGTCACGATGGTAAGGTAGGGGATCTGCGTGAATTCGGCCATAAGGAAGGCCACGGCGCCCATGATGGGGGGCATGATCTGCCCGCCCGTGGAGGCGGCGGCTTCGATGGCGCCCGCCACATGAGGCCGGTAGCCGACCTTCTTCATCATAGGGATGGTCAGCACGCCGGTGGAAGAGACGTTGGCCACGGCGCTGCCGGAGATGGAGCCGAGGAGCGCGCTGCCGATGACGGCGGCCTTGGCCGGTCCGCCCACGGTATTGCGGGTGAGCGCGAAGGCCAGACGGATGAAGAAATCCCCGGCTCCGGATTTTTCCAGAAAAGCGCCCATGAGGATGAACGGGGCCACGTACTGGATCATCATCTTGGCGGAAAGCCCGTAGTAGCCTTCCATGCCCGCATAGACCTGCGTGACCACCGCTTCGAGATCGAAGCCGCCGTGCCCGAAGTGCCCGGGGATGACGAATCCGTACAGCGAATAGAGGATGAGGACGATGGACACCAGCGTCAGCGACCAGCCGATGACCCTGCGCCCGACCTCAAGGCCGAGGAACAGCATCAGGCAGCCGAAGAAGATATCCATTTCCGTCAACATGCCCAGCCGCATGAAGCGATCCAGATATTCCCAGATGGCGTAGGCCGAACCGGCGATGCTGCCGATGATGAGCAGCCAGTCCACAAGGGAGACGTGGTTGACCTTCGGCTTTTTTTCGAAGGGGTAAATGACCAGCGTCATACAGAAGACGGTCATGATGTAGAGGCCGTGCTTCCACATCACGTCGGCGCTGACGTAGACGGTCCAATAGATTATAAGCGCGGATATGGACGCAAGGCAGATATTGACGATCCGTTCCGGGGTGCCGGTAAAGACGCGTTCCTTTTCCTTGCCTTCTTCGGCAATAAGCGGCTCATGGAGAGGCGTTTCGTTCATGGTATTCCTCGGCAGGCTTTCCGTAAGGGAAGGGGGAAGGCGCCTCCGAGGCTCCCCGGAGGCGCCGAACGAATGTAAATCAATCCTTGATGAGGCCTATTTCGCGGAAATAACGTTCCGCGCCGGGATGCAGGGGGATGGGCTTGTAGCTGACGGCAAGGTTGGGGCTCATGCTCTTGAGCGCGGCGATGACGTTGCCCAGATAGTCGACGCCTTCCTGGCTGTAGACGGTCTTGACGATTTCATAGACAAGGTCGTCCGGCAGATCGGCCCGGCAGGCGAACATGGCGCCCGTGCCTACGGTTTCGATGGGCTGGTCGATGCCGTTGTAGGCTCCCTTTTCGATGGTGGTAGGCAGGTATTGGGGGTACTTCTGCATCATGTCGGCGCGTGCTCCCGGCAGGAATTCGAGGATATGCACGGGACGCAGGATGGAGAGTTCGGAGATCTGCGGCGAGGGGATGGACGACAGTTCCACGGCGACGTCCACCTGTCCGGTCTTGACCGCTTCCATGGCTTCGCTGGCGGGCAGGAACAGCACCTTGCCGAAATCCTTCTTGGGATCAAGCCCATTGGCTTCGACCCAGCGGAAGAAGTCGAGATGCATGGTGCCGCCGGGAGCGCCCACGCTGAGGGTCTTGCCCTTGAGATCCTTGAAGGTGCGGATGCCCGAGGACTTGAGGGTGTAGGGCTGGGCGGCCTGCATGTACAGGATGCCCATGCCGCGCATGTTCCGATACTGCTTCTTGTAGGGGGCCTTGCCTTCCCACGCCAGTGGCGGGTCCTGCGTATTGAGCATGGCGAAATCGGCCTTGCCCTGCTCCAGCCTGTTGATGCTCTCCACGACGCCGGCGGCGGAGATCGCGGTAATGCTGATGCCGGGGATCTTTTGCGAGGCGAAACCCGCGATGCCGCTGCCTACGGCGAAAAAGCCTCCGCCCACGGAGCCGGTGGAGAAGGTGAGCTTGAGAGGCTCGGCCTGTGCCGTTCCGCCGCAGAAGGCGGTCAGGGCAACGATGAGAGCTGCCAGTGTACGCTTGAGCATGATGATCCTCCTGAGAAACGCGGTTTGACGTGAATGAGAAAACCGGGTGGCTGCCTTGGCCTGCTGGAGGTGGACGAAATCTCGCCCTTCATGAATCTTTAAGTGTATACTACTGGTAATATCACAAGGCTGTAAAGGTTTTTTATCTACTTTTTATTCAGTTTTTTCAAAAAGATATATTCTTATATTCGGCAATGGGAGAAGACCCCGGCCGATATTCCGGCTGGTTCCCGAAAGGCTTGGGAAATGGTGCGTCAGCCCTTTAGGATGGGGCCCGCGGGGAGGAAGCGGCCGGGAAGGGCTCCCGTGATTTCGCCGCGTTTGCGGATGATTTCCCCCGGCGGAGGACGGTCACGGGACCGCCGAGGCATTGTCTGCCCATAAAGATGCTGGAACCCACCACGAGATGGGGATTGCGCTCGGGTACGGTCCGGGGCCATCCCGGATCGACAAGAACCATATCGGCGTCGGAACCGGGCCGCAGTGTTCCTTTTTGCGGGTAAAGTCCGAATGTTTTCGCCGGATTCTGGCTCATGATCCTGACGAAATCCGTGACGGCGATGCGCCCCCCTGTTGATGCCCTCATCCCACGTCACGCCGAACGGGGTTTCCACGCCGGGCGTGCCGTGCGGAGCCCTGTCCCCGGCGATGAGTATGCCCAGCGCCCTGAGTGCGCCGGAATCAACGATGATACCGTTTTTGACAAGCACTGTTCGCATGGGATCCCCCGCTTGTTGCAGAACCGGTTCAAGGCCGGGAAACGTCAACACCCCATGCCGCCTTGATCCAACAATCCGAAGTGCGCGGATCGGAAAACCTTTTTGGGAACCAACCGTCTTGGCTCCGCCTTTCGGAAACCGCCTCGAGAGGGCCACTCCCTGATCGCCCTGCCGGGCCCCGTACCCGTCATGACGCCGTTTCCGACGACGAACGCCCCGTTCTCCAGAACATGGGGCATCCCGGCGGGATGGACGCGGGGATTGTCGCAGCCGTTGGTGTCCAGCACGGTCCGCTCGTTGAAGGCCACGAGATCCGCGTCAAATCCGGGCAGGGTGACGCCCTTGTGCGCCAGCCGGATCTTGCGGGCCGGTTAGCGAAGTCATCTTGCGGATGGCCTCTTCCTGCGACAGCACGCCCAGTTCGCGCGCGTACTTCCCCAGAATATGGGGATAGGTCGCATAGGGGCGGGGGACATGCCGTCCAGCCCGAGTTTTTCGGTGGCCACGCCCTGCATGGTTTTGCAGTCGGTGGGTTCGTCGGAAAGCAGCGGACGTTCGGAATGGCTGTGCCCGTCGACGAAGCCGGGGCAGAGGATGCCGCCTTCCAGAACGATCGTGTGCCGGGAGAGTGGCTTGGTGGTGCGGGGGAGCACGGCGGCGACGAAGCCGTCCTGCACACCGAGGGAACCCCAGAACCACGGGGTGCCCGTGCCGTCCACGATCCGGGCGTTGCAAAAGAGCGTATCAAACATGGGATGCCTCGCAGAAAGAAGGGGAAACGGCCCGGAGCGGCGGGGGGAGCCGCCGATCCTGTCCGTACGGCCCGCCGGGAATTATGGGGTCGGGCCGTGCGGGGGATGCCCTACAGCCCGAAGGAACGCCCGGCGTCGAAGGCCCTGACGTTCAGGTCGCGTACCTTGGGGGCGACGGTGTCCGCCACGGCGGAGCGCCAGACGTCCCCGTCCCCGCCCACGAGCAGGGACAGCTTGCCCATGATGATGCTGTTGAATACACGGGCGTTGCCCATATCCACGGCCATGGGGGTGGCGGGGAGGACGTGGAGCGCGGCGCAGCGTTCCCTCATGGTGTTCCGGATGCCTTCCACGGCGGGGTATTCGGCCTGACCCGAGCTGACCGCCACGGGATCGATACGCCAGTCGTTGGCGAGGATCACGGTGTCCGGGTTGGTGTAGGCCATGCGGCGCAGCCCTTCGAGCCATTCGAAGCTGATGTAGTAGTCGGCGGAGCCTTCATCGATCATGGGCGCGCGGACCTTGCCGCTCCAGATGATATGGCTGACCACGGAGCCGCCGCGCACGGCCAGCCCGAGGATGTCGGATTTCTTCGCGTCGTAGCCGAGCCGCAGCCCGACCTCGGCGAGCACGTCGCTCGCCAGAATGGTTCCCTGTCCGCCGACGCCGGTGATGAGAAAACGGGTTGTTTGCATGAACGGGCTCCTATGCGTTTTCCGGGCCGGAGATGGCCTGTACGGGACAAATCTGGGAGCAGACGCCGCAGCCGACGCAGGTGACCGGCTCGATGCGGGCCTTGCGTTTTCCGGTTTTGGGATGGACGGCGTCGGAGAGTACGACCGAGGGGCAGCCGCTCTGGATGCACTTGCCGCAGGCGATGCACTTGTCGGCATCCA
>MJGMD1__coassemble_2301_pt1 | contig 14491 bp, 9 predicted proteins | sample MJGMD1__metabat2_low_PE_007 | metagenome-assembled genome bin MJGMD1
AGGAGGTGCCCTGCAGCATGAGGGCCGGGGTATGGCGGGGGCGGCGGGATATGCAGGGGGAAGGGAGGAGAAACCCTTCTGGAGAAGGGCTTTCTCCTCCCTTCCCCCAGACCCCCATCCCTCCTCTTCCTAAGACTTTTATGTTTATTGAATCCTTGTTGCCGGATTCGGGTGAAGCCGGGGTTTCGGGGAGCGGGGAGGAGGAAACCCCGTGCGTCGTTTCCCGGATTGCGGAGAGGGCTTCGGCAAGGCGGCGGTGGTCTTCGGGAAAGCGGACGGCGGCACGGAACCATGAGCCGTCTTTGAGCCCGTGGTAGTTGGAGCAGTCGCGGACGGCGATGCCGAAGCGTTTGAGGAGGATGCCGAGCAGATTGCGGGGCGCGCCGGGCCAGCGGAACAGAACGTAGTTGGCGGCTGACGGGTAAACCTCGATTCCCGGCAGGGACGACAGGGCGGCGGCGAGATCCGCGCGGCGTTCGGCGTTCTCGGCGCGGGTTTGTGCCGCGAAGTCCGAGGTATCCGCGAAGACGGCTTGCGCGGCGGCCAGCGCGAAGGCGTTGACGCTCCACGCGGGCAGCTCGTCCCGGATGGCCTGCGCCAGCTCCGCATCGGCGGCGAGATATCCGAGGCGTACGCCCGGAACGGCATGGAATTTGGTCAGCGAGCGCAGGACAATGCCGTTTTTCGGAAGCCGTTGCAGTACGGAAGCCTCCGTTTCCGTCCCGGCGTATTCGACAAACGCTTCATCAATGATCCAAAGGAGATCGGAGCGCGAGGACATGAGGCGCAGGCATTCCTCCGGAGTACGGAACAACCCCGAAGGGTTGCCGGGATTGGCAAGGAAGACCGCCGATCCCTCGGGGGCATCGGTGAGCGCGTCGAGCAGATCCCGCGTGGGGACGGCTTCATCCTTTCCCGTATCTGTTGTCGGAACACATTGATTTTTTTCAATGATGCCTCCCCATACGGGGATGGCCTTTATCCCGGCGAGGCGGCAGGCTATGGCGTATTCGCTGAATGCGGGCTCGACGACGCGCACGGAAGGCACGCCGCGCTTGCGGAGTACGCGGGCAAGCGCGTGGATGAGCTCGTTGCTGCCGCTTCCGAAGACGAAGCGGGAGGCGTCCATCCCATGATGCCGGGCCGCCGCGAGCATGGCTTCCTCGGCATGGGGGGAAGGATAGGCCGCGAGTGAGGTCATGGCCCGGAACAGCGCGGCACGGATGAACTCCGGCGGGCCTTCGGGCCGCACGTTCACGCTGAAATCCAGCAAGGAGGCCGGATCGCGTCCGGCGGTAGCCGCCATGCGCAGCAAGTCGCCGCCGTGGGCTTCGGGTTTCATAACGATTCCTCTTTCTGTACTTGCCCGGGAGGTTTCCCCCAAAGCGTGAGGGCATCGGCCCTTGAATGTTTTGGCTCCGTCATGGGATGCGTTCGTTTCATCTCCGCAACAGGGTGAAAAGGAAGCTTTTTTCTCCAGTTTTCCCGTTGGTGAGCGTCATGGTCGAGGCATTTTGTTGGCTGTCTCTTTGGAATGTTAAGAAAGGAAGCATCAACCGTGTACTCTGGCAGAGCCAATGGTTTTTATGCAGAAATGACACATAGTTTTTGAAAAATATTCCCAGACGGACGTCCAGTCTGCTTTCCCGGACTTGTGCATATGTTCCCGCCGAGGCGGGCCGAGGCCGTTCGCCGATTCAAGCCATCAGATTGGTATGTTGCTTTCCATAAACAGGGCCTCAAGGATGCAGGCCGCGCAGGTTTCGGGATCGGTGCGGGTGGTATCCACAGTCATCTGGCCGGGGAGCGGCACATGGATGGAACGCGCCTGACGTTCGGCGTGCTTCCAGTCCGGCGTGCGATCCGTGCGCAGGGACTCGCGGCGCTGCAATTCCTTGGCGTCGCAAGTGACCTGCACGGACAGGATGGAAACGCCGGCCAATCGCTCGAGCAGGTCTTCAATCCAGCCCGGATCTTCGCCGATGACGTGGTCCACGATGACCCACGCGCCCGCTTTTGCCGCCGCCGCGACGCTGGCATGGAAGGTTTCGATGAGCGGCAGGCCCGTTTGCGCGAGTCCCGCCAGTACGGACCCGTATCCCCCCGTGCTCGCCCTCAGCAGCTGATCGATGGAAAGGGTCATGCAGCACAACCCGTAAGCCGCGTGGAGCCGCGTTTGCAATGCTTGGGAAAGTGTGGTCTTTCCCGCGCTCGACGGCCCGTTCAGGAGGATGACCTGACCGGAGGGGGAGGTGGGCCGAGGGGAGGAAAATCCTTCCGAAGAAGTTTTCCCGCTTTTGGGGGCTTGGCCTTCCTCGGCATGTCCCTCATTTCCCCAATAGAGATGGACATACCCGGCTCTGACGTTGCCGAAGGCGACCCCGGCTTTTTCGACGCCTGAGCGGGTGCGGACTTCGTACAGGGGCGGATAGTCGCGGTGCAACTCGATGTCGGACCAGTGAAATTCGTGTCCTCGGAAGGTTTCGTGCCGCAAGCCGAAGGGCGCGCCGGAGAGCATGGAGGCTTCCCGGTACCCAAGGGAACGGATGCGCCCGCCCATGCGCGCCGTGGCATCGATAACGCCGCACATGGGCCAGATGCGGCGGTCGTCCCGCGTGCCCCCGGCCTCTTCGGAGGCTTCGAGCGTGGTGCAAAGATACATGTAGCCGCCGCATTCCGCATATATTTCTCCGCCCCGTGCCGCGAAGTCCCGGATGTTTTCCCGCATGGCGGCGTTTCTGGACAGCTCGCGGGCAAAGACTTCGGGATAGCCCCCGCCGAGGTACAACGCCTCAATGCCGATCGGCAAGGCCGTATCCGCGAGCGGGGAAAAGGGAACGGGTTCCCATCCCTGCGAACGTAAAACGCGTTCGTTTTCCTCATAATAGAAGCAAAAGGCCTTGTCTTTGGCGATGCCCATACGCCGGGGCCGGACGTTCTCCGAAGGCAACGGCGCGGGCGCTTCCGGGCGCTTCGACGTGGTCAGCGCGAGAAGGCGATCAATGTCGAGATGCTGTTCCGCCATCTCCGCTAGCGCGTCGAGCCATGCGGCGGTGGTCCCGGCCTCTTCCGAGGGGAGGAGCCCGAGCTGGCGTTCGGGGAGCCGCCATTCCTCACGCCGGGGCAGCGCGCCGAGCAGCGGCGGAAGGTTGGCGCGCTCCAGTGCCTGGCGCAGTATGTCCGCATGGCGGGGGCTTCCCACATTGTTGGCAATGGCTCCGACGAGGCGGACGCCCATGCGCACGGCATGAAGCTGGAACCCGGCAACGAGCGCGGCCACGGAACCCGCCATCCCCCTGCCGTTGAACACGAGTACGATCGGAAGGCCGAGGGCGCGGGCGCAATCGGCCGTGCCACCCGCCGGATCGCCGGGATCGCGGCTGTCGAAAAGCCCCATGACGCCCTCGCAGACGGCGGCGTCGGCGTCATGCGCGCGGCTGTCCCACAGCGCCCGGACACCATCACGGCCCATCATCCACGTATCGAGATTGCAGGCAGGCAGCCCGGTGGCTTGAGCATGGAAGGTAGGATCGATGTAGTCCGGCCCGCATTTGAACCCCTGCACCCGCAGGCCGCGCCGGGCAAGGGCCCGCATGAGCGCGATGCTCGCCGTGGTCTTGCCCTCGCCCGAACGGGGCGCGGCGATGCAGAAGGCGTGGAATGTCGTATGTTGCATAGGCTGTTCCCGTTTCCCGATGCCTCGAAAAGGCTTTCCAACAGGGATTCAATACACGCAAAAGTCTTGGGAGAGAGGGGATGGGGTTTTAGGGAGGGGAAGCTCTTCTTCAGAAGGGTTCTTCTCCCTAACCCAAACCTACTCCATATACTTCTCAACATACCCCCGCGCCTCGTACATGGCCCCGGCGTCCGTGATCGTGCGCGGGCCGCCGATGATGACGAGGGTGGACATATCCACCTCGTCGGCGGGGAAATCGTCGAGCCTGCCGATCCATTTGGCCTCCTGAGGCCGTCCAGCATGTCGGACATAGGCGCACAATACGTCGCCTCCGCGCTGTTCCCTGAAAATGTCGAGCGCTTCCGTGAGCAGATGCCGCCGTTTGCGCCCGGCGGGATTGTAGAGCGTCACCGGCAGGGCCGACTGCGCCACGGCCCGGAGATTTTGCCGCACTTCGTCCGAAGGGACAAGCAAATCGGAAAGGCTCACCAGCGAAAAACCGTTCTGGAGCGGCGCTCCGAGCGAAGCCGCCGCGATGTTCGCCGCCGTGATGCCCGGCAGGACCCGGATCGGGATGTCCGCGAATTCCGGCTCCCGGGCCCGCAGTTCGAACAGCAGCCCCGCCATCGCCAGAATGCCGGGGTCGCCGGAGCAGACCATGCAGACCTCCTGCCCGGCTGCGGCGGCTTCGAGCGTGGCCCGGCACCGCGCCACCTCGCCCATCATGCCGTTCTGGATGATTGGTTTTCCGATGATGCGATCACGAATGAAATCAACGTAATTGCTGTATCCTGCCACCGTGTCGCAATGCCTGAGCGCGGCATCCACCTCGGGCGTGATCTGTTCGGGAACGCCGGAGCCGAGCCCCACAACCACGATCTGTCCGCGAGCGGCCTTGGGTGCGGAGAGGTGCGGCAGGCGGGCCAGCGCCAGCGTGACGTCTCCAAAGGCGGCTTTCGGGGCGTACAGTGTGGGCTGGGGGATTGAGCCGTATCCGGCGGAAAGCAGGCACGCGGCCTCGCTCACCGAAGCGGTGCCGACCTTTTCACGGACTTTGGCCGAGGGCGTGGGCACGGGCACGGCATCAAGCCGGGCGGCGGCGTGGAACTCGACGGGCACCTGCCACTTTTCGCCCAATTCGAGGATGGCGGGCTCATCGGCTTTCACGTCGCACGAGGCGATGGCGGCGATGTGTTCAGGCCGCAAACCGAGATCGGAAAGATGGCCTTCCGCGATGAGCCGCAGTTCCAAGGGCTCGACCCCACGACGGCAACCCACGCCGAGAACAAAGGATTTGCCCGTGATGTCAAGGTGCTGTACCTCTTCGGGCACCGTGCCTTCGGCATCCCAGAGCACGGCATGGCGAGCGGTAACCGCTTCCGGGCTGTCTGTGTAGATAACTTGGTCCGTCCCGGCGAAATGGCGGTCGAACACCGTGCGGGGGCCGCAGAAAGCGATCGGTTCTCCGGAGAGCAGAGCGGCGTTGAGGCTGCGGATGGCGTCGGTATTGAGGATGCGCGCATGTTCTTGGGCGGCGGCCTCGTCAAAGGCTGGGAGGCCGTTTACGTCCGTAGCGGTGCTGATCACGGCCTGCCCGCCGGTGACGCGGGCTACGCGCCGGGCGAGACGGTTCGCGCCCCCGAGATGCCCCGACGTGAGGCCGACCACGTGGCTGCCGCTTTCTGAACATGACAATACGGCGGGATCGCTGGTCTTATCCCTGAGCAGCGGAGCAATCTTGCGCACGGCTATGCCGGTCGCGCTGATGAAGATATGCGCGTCGAACTGCCTCCAGTTGGCGGACAGGGTCGCGTCAAAGGTTTCCCCCGGCGTATGGACGACGTCCGGCGCGCCTGTGGGACGCGTGGAGTGGATTACCGCGGGCAGTCCGAGTCCGGCGGCGATTTCCTTGGCGCGGACAACCCCCTTGTCGGTAAAGGCATACAGGGCACAGCGCCCGTCAAAGGCTTCGTTGGCAAGGTGATTTCTGTAACCATGTGAAAAGTCAGCGCCATAAAGCCGTGATGCGCCGCCTTGGGCATCCAGCGCCCGGCCCACGAAAATGAGCGCCTGCCGTCCGAAACCCGCCTCTTCGACCTTGCGTGCGATGTCGGACACCGTGCCCCGGAGGATGCGTTCGTCAGGCCATGTCGCACGGTAAACGACCGCCGCCGGAGTATCCGGGGACAGGCCCCCCTCTCCCATGAGAACAGTCATCAGATCGTCAATCTTTCCGGTACTGAGGAAGAAGACCAGCGTCGCTCCGGTCCGTGCGAAGGCCGCCGCGTTTTCGCCCTTGGGCATGGGAGTGCGCCCGGGGGTGCGGGTGAGCACGACGCTTTGGCTCACGTCGGGACAGGTGAGTTCGCAGCCGAGAGCCGCCGCCGCGCCGAAGACGCTGCTCACGCCGGGGACGATGCGCGAAGCGATGCCTTTTTCGGCAAGAGCGCGGATCTGCTCATTGATCGCGCCGTACATGGCCGGATCTCCGGTGTGCAGGCGGACGACGCGCTTTCCGGCGAGGGCGGCTTCGCTCATGGCGGCGACCTGCTCCCTAAGGTTCATGGCGGCGCTGTCCCTGCATTCGCAGTCGGGCTTGCAGCGCTTGAGGTGCCCGGGATTGACCAGCGACCCGGCGTACACCACGAGGTCGGCCTGTTCCAGCGCACGCAGGCCGCGCAGGGTGATGAGGTCTTCCGCGCCCGGTCCGGCGCCGACGAATTCGACGAGAGGAGTGTTCATGACGTTATCTCTTTCTGGAACGTAAACAGGTAGATGGTGTTCTGTTGCTTCAAATGGTGGCTCGTCCCGGCAATGGGTTGCTCGTGGGCGATGTTGAGGCTGCACAGGCCGGTCCTCCGGTCGGGAGACCATGCGGACAGGGCATGGAAACTTTCGAGCGTTACCGCGCTCGCCGCCATGATGCCTCCCGGAGGCATTCTTTCCATGCACGCCGCCAGCAGCTCCGGCAAGTCCCGCCCGCCTCCGCCGATGAAGACGCGATCAGGGGGAGGGAGGGAAGGGGCGGAGCCGCCGGGGGAAGGGGAGAGGAAACCCTTCTGAAGAAGGCTTCTCATTTCCCCTTCCCCTTTCTTTCCCAAGACTTCTGACTGGTGGGGAGGCTGCGCGGCGGGAGTTCCGCCGTATGGAGAGGAAAGGCGGCTGTCTACGGATGAGGCATGGATGAGTTCAAGGGCGTCGCCGATGTGGAGCGTATAATTGGAGACGCCCAGACGGGCGCGGTTACGCTCGATGATCGCGCCGCGTTCGGGTTTGCGCTCGATGCCGACGACGTTGAGGTTGGGCCGCAGTCCGGCGGCTTCGAGCCCCACGGAACCGCTTCCGGCCCCGATGTCCCACAGCGTGCCCCATGCCGGAAGCCGCAGCCGCGACAGGATCACCGCCCGCACATCGGAGGCGGTAATCAGGTTGTTCTCGCGTTCGTAGTCTTCTTCCGGGAACCCAAGGGTGAGTATCGGCGCGGGGATGCTGTGGGATATGGGGGAACCTTCGTGAATGCCGGAATCGGGACGCGCATCGTGAGCAATCCGGGCGACGGTATGAGGGACACAGTGCCAAGGGGTCGGGAGCAGAAGCAGGATGGACGTGGGGCCGCATTCCGTGCGGGCCAGATCCGCCAGCGGGCCTGAAAAGAGGCGTTCTTCGGGCGAACCGAGCCGTTCGGCGATGACGGCGGCGCGCCCGGCGGACGCGGGATGGAGTTTGAGCACGGCTTGCGAGATAGCATGGGCGGGGTAGCGGCTTCCGGCATAGGCGACGGAAAGCGGGGCTTCGGCAATGGCACGGGCGGGCAAGGCTTCGCCGGAGTGCGCACTGAACAGGCGGGCGTCCTGCCAAGGCAGGCCGAGCCGGTGAAACAGCGCCTGAAAAGCGGTAATGCCGGGATGATACACAATAGTGTCATCGGGGTGGGCCATGCCGGAAAGCGTACCGCCGAACCCGTGGTACAGCGCATCTCCCGAGGCCAATACCACGACATGCCGCCCGACCCGGCACAGGGTGAGGGCGTCCGCCGCATCCTCACGGGCTTTCGCGCCGATGATCCGGGTCAAGCGGGCCTCTACAGGGCACGCGGCCAGCAGCGCCCGAGAACCATACACCACGTCCGCCCGTCCGATCAGCCCCAGCGTTTCGGCGTCCTTCGGAAAGCCGATGCCGCAAGACACGACGTCAATGCGCCCAGCTTCCGTATCCATTCCGTTGCCGTCCATAGCCTTCAATCCTTTTTGCCGTCCAGAAAATACGTCAGGCCGATCGTTCCGTTGTATTCAGGTTCCGCGTGCTCCCCGCTCCTTGCCGTTGGAGCTTCTGGGGAAGAAGCGGAGGCATGGGAGGGGTCGCTTTGTCCCGAAAAAATTTTTCCGTTTTTCTCCGGTTCCTTTTGCTCACCCCGTTTTTCCTCAAATAAAAATTGCCCCTCAAAATCGAAGACGAGCAGCCGCAGCACGATGTTTTCCCCGCAACGGCGGGCAAACTGCCCGAGGGCGGTGCGGGCGAGGCGTCGTAGGATGCCGGGCCGATCCGCTTCGGGGATGGACAGAAGCGCTTCCCGCACGGAAACGCTGTGCGCCAGTGCATCGTGCAGGGCTTCTTCCCCGGGCAGGTGCTTCCGTACCTCGGCACGCAACAGATCCATATCCTGACTGACTTTGTGGGCATGGGTGTTTTCAAATCCAGCCGCGTACTTGCACAATTTCCCCGCCATGCAGGCCACGACGATTTCGCGCATCCCGTATTCACAGGCCGCGGCGAGGCTCTCCGCGATAAAGTCCCCGATGCAGGTGAACGCCGTTTCGGGCAGAGAGGGAAGCCGCCGTTCCGCGCCGGACTTCGTGCGTCCGCCGGTGCAGAACACCATTGTCGTCCCGTGGGCGATATGGTGCGATTTCACGCAAATCCGCACGGTTTCAATATAGGCTTCGTGGCTGTAGGGCCGCACGAGCCCGGTCGTCCCAAGGATCGAGATCCCGCCGACAACGCCGAGGAGCGGGTTGAGGGTGTGTTTTGCCAGCTCCTCCCCGTTCTCCACGCCGATTTCCAGCAGCCAGCATCCGGCGTCGAGCCCTGCGTGGTGCAGGTTCTCCGCGATCATCCGGCGCGGGCCGGTGTTGATGGCCCACTTGCCCTGTTCGCAGTCCAGTCCGGGGCGGGTACACAGCCCTACGCCCGCCGCGCCGCGCAGGATGACAGTACCGCCTCCCACGCTTAACGTATAATCTTCTTTCCGTGCGTCTGAAGCCGAGCATCTCCGCATGTTCCCAAACAAGATCGCGCCGTGCGTGCAGTCCGGGTCGTCGCCGCCGTCCTTGCGGATGGCAGCCATGTGGCCTTCGTCCGGCTCAAGCAGCGGAAGGATGCGCTCCCTGCCATCGAGGAACAGCATCGGGATTGTGGGCAGGGGCGTTTCCGGCAGCGTCAGCCGCAGCCACGCCGCCGTCGCCACCGCCGCCGCACACGCGCCCGTGGAGTAGCCCCAGCGCAGGGTTTTCTGTTCGGTTTGTTTCATAGCGCGTTGGATCGGGTTGGGTTATGCGAACTGGGGGAGGGGAGGAAAAACCTTTCTGGAGAAAGGTTTTTCCTCCCCTCCCCCAGACCCCCTCCTCTCCTTTTCCAAAGACTTTCGCGTTTATCGAATCCCTGTTCTGCGGTTTTACGGGATGTTGCCGAGCGTCCGTTGCATCATCTTTCTGAAAAGGCAATGTGAAGATTGTTTGTTTAATATATTTAAATTATTTATATTATTGATATTTTGTTTCCTGCCGGAACGAACTCCTCTCGCAGAGCCTCCCCAAGTTCCATATCCCTACGCGCTCTCCATAACGGCGTGAAGCGTGGTGACGGCGAGGGCGCTGCCGCCGCGCCGTCCTTCAAGGACGATCTGGGGGACATCGCACTGGGCAAGAAGTTCCTTTGACTCCACCACGTTGACAAATCCGACGGGCATCCCGACGACAAGGGCGGGCCGCACGCCTTCCTCAAGCGCGTACCGGGCAATGCGGGCCAGCGCCAGCGGAGCGTTGCCGATGAGCACGATGGCCCCGTCAAGCATGGGCCGCGCCTTCTCCGCGCTGCACAGGGCACGGGTGTGGCCTTCGAGTTTGGCGCGATCGATGACGTCCTGATCGCTGATATGGCAGTGCAGGCTTTCGGGACCGTAACCGGGATTCAGCCTCTTCAACCGCTCGATGGAAAGCCCGGCGCGGATCATCTTGGAATCGCAGAATATCGGCGCTCCAGCCCGTAACGCGCACAGACCCGAGCCGATGGCGTCATGCCGGAAAACCAGCGTGTCCGCGATGGACATGTCCGCTGTGGTATGGATCAGGCGGCGCGCCACACGCCATTCCGGTGCGGGCATCCGCTTGTGGAGATCGCACTCCGACTCGATGACGCGGAAGCTCTCCCGCTCGATTTCCATTCCGCTCAAATTCCAACGTATGTTCATGCCGCCTCCGGCAACAAGAGTTTCGCTTTTTCGTATGCCGCTGGTTCAATAATCCCGTTTCATTGTTGCTCCACCATTGCGGCTTTTCCGTGTCCCTCGCCTGCTCCCCTCTTCAACGTCTTTCGCGGGAACGAACTCCTTCCGCGTGGCCTCCCCATCAGTCGAAAGTCTTTGGAGAGGAAGGGGGAGGTTTGGAGGGGGAAGGGGAACCTTTCTCCAGAAAGGTTCCCCTTCCCCCTCCAAGTTCAATACAACACATAATGCATGAACGCGATGACCCCGGCGATGGCGACGAGGGTAACGACGAAGCGCGAGAGCTGCATACCGATGACTATGGCGAACGCGACGGGCACGGGGAAAATCCCGAGCGCCGAAGGGAGATTCCTCCGCAGAGTGCGGAAGGGGTTGCCCACCGCGCTCCCGACGAGCATCGCCAGCAGGATCTGCGCGTTGTCGATGAGCCCTTCGGCCCTGAGGTTCGCGGCGACCGCGGAAGACTGCACCAAGCCGCCCATCTGCGCGGCGACCACGGATACCAGTTCCGCAGGGAAAAAACGGTTCACCTGATCAGGGACATACTGCTCCCAGAAATTGAACGCGCCGTTCTTCAACAGCCATTCGATGCAGAGCATCAGCGGGACCGTGATGCACACCATGCGAAACAGCAGCGTCAGCGATCGGACGGCGGCTTTTCCCACGGCGGAAGGCCACCCGAGCGGGGCTTCGTCTACCGGGGGAATGCCGGAAACGGGGGTATCCCCGTGCCCGGAGACATACCAGCGGTTCCAGAGCAGGACGCCGAGGATGACCATGAACCCGCCCGAGAACTGCACCGCGAAGTAGAGCGCCCCCGGAAGCCCGATGGCTCCGAGCACCGGATACATGACCCGGATGGAGTGCGAGACGTAGGCCAGATAGCTGTTCGCCATGCCGCCCGCAATGAGCGCCGAGGTGCGGATATGCCCGTCGGCATGGCTGCTGACCAGTATGCTGTTGGCCGCCGCATTGGAACAGAGCGCTGTCGGCATCGCAAGGCCCACGATCTCGGGGAGCCGGGCCATCCGGGCCAGCTTGCCCATGACCCGCGCCAGCGCCATGTGCCAGCGCCGCGCCTCCATCAGCCCTCCGAGGAAGGCAGCGATGCCCACGATGGCGAACAGGCGTCCGAAGGTTTTCATCTTGGCGAAGATTTTTTCCGCCGGGGTGAGCGGCGCGTGCCGCTTCATGCGGGGGGCCGCGGTATCCATCTTTGTCGGCCCGGAGGAAGTCACGGCGTCTTCGCCCACATCCGCGTCCATAGACTCACTGACGGGAGCGGGCCGGTGCATCCGGCTTGTGGGGGCGCTCGTGCCGTTTTGTTCCGGCTTCGGGCGCATCACGTGGGATTCCGGCATGTGCAGCGTAAGCCAACAGGCTCCGATGACGGCCAGAACGAACCACAGGATGCGGCTCGGGCGCCTCCACGGAGGCGGAAGAGGGCGGCGTCCGCGTTTCATTGCTTTTTGACCATGATGAGCGACAGGTATTCTTCCGGACGGTCGGCAACGGCATCCAGATCGGTCAGGAGGGTCTGCCCCTCCATTGCCAGATGTTCGCCGTACAGGATCTCCACATTTTCCTCGTGCCTGAGGCGTTCCACCAGCGCCTTGCGGCTACGGTAGGTCTTGAGGAGAATCGTGGTGGAGCCTTTGGGGAAGTCCAGCGTTTCGGCCATTTCCGACTTGAAGGATGGGATGACTCTGAGCTGTTCGCCGTTTTCTACGAGCACAGTTCCGGCTTTCGCCGTCAGAGTGGCGAAGGAGGTGATGCCGGGGACGATTTCCAATTCCACGCCAGGGATGGATTCACGTATTATTTCCAGAACATAACCAAATGTACTGTAGGTCATGGCGTCGCCGAGCGTGGCGAAGGCACAGTCCCGGCCCGCTTTCAGTTCCGTAATGATGGCGTCGGCGTTGGCCTGCACCTGCGCGGCGCGGACGGCCTTGTCACGCGACATGCTGAAGATCTGGAGATGGATTTCTCCGCGTGGCTCGAGGGATTCGACCACGGACCGGGAAACGCTGCTCGATGCGTTTTGGGAGATGACGGTAAAGATTACGTCTACGGAGCGCAGCACGTCCGCCGCCCGGAGGGTCAGGTACCGAGGGTCGCCGGGGCCGATGCCCACGCCGTACAGTTTTCCCGGTTTCATGGTAAAATCCTTGTAGTGGGTTGATGTTTTCGGAGAAAGGAAGGACTTCTCTCGCCTTTCCCCGAACCTCCCCCTTTCTCTCCAACGGTTTCTGTTCTGTAGGAAAGGGGGAACCATATTTTGTTTTTCTGCAAAAATGGCGACTTTCTGTGAGCTTGCCTCTGAAGGAACGGAACGTCTTTAAGGAGAGGGGCAATGCCGTATTGCAGACTTTTTTTGGGCTTACAGGGAAAGCCGTGAAAAGGGATTCGATAAGGTCGAAAGTCTTGGGAGGGGAAAGGGGAAGCCCGTCTCCAGAAAGGTTCCCCTTCCCCCTCCGATTCTTTCGCTATTCCATCCTCACTTAATCCGCCTTCTTCGTGTTGGCGAGATCGACAACGGCGTTCTGGGTGTGGCTGAGGAAGATGTCCTGAATGCCCTTGAGCTGGCCGAGGCCCTTGAGGTTGGGCATGGGGGTCATCCCGGCAGCCTTGATGCGGGAGGCCCAGGAATCCTCTTCCGGCCCGGCGAGGTCGTTGTTGGCGTGGTCGCCCGCAACGATCATGAAGGGCTGGAGCCAGACGCGCTTGGCGCCGGAAGCCTTGAGCTTGGGCAGGACGTTGTCGAAGCTGTTGGAGCCTTCGACGGTGGCGAGCCAGACGTGGGGATCGGCCTTGTGGAAGGCGGCGGCAGTGGCGGCGAGGGTCAGGTCGCCGGGGCCGCGGTCGTTGCCGTGGCCCATGAGCACCACGGCGTCGCCGGGCTTGCGATCCTTGGGCAGGGAAGCGAGCACCACCTTGACGACGGCGTCGAGATCCTTTTCAGAGACGAGGAGAGGATAGCCGACCTTGACCGTCTTGAATACGCCGGGATTCTTGGTGATGTTTTTGACGACCATGCGTTCGAGCTGGTTGTATTCCTCGGCGGGGGCGATGTGCAGGGACTGGATCTTGAGATCGGTCACGCCCTGCGCGGCGAGCTCATTCATCGCGGCGTTGACGGAGAGGACGGGCTTGCCTTCCTTGGCCAGCTTGTTGCGGATGATGTCCGAGGTGAAGGCCAGAAGCACGGGTTCATTCCCGGCGGCTTTCTTGTAGGCCTTTTCGATGTCGTCGATTGCGGGCCTTGCACTGTCCATCGAAGTTCCGAAGGCGACGAGCAGGGTGCCCGTCTTGGCGAAGGCGGTTCCGGCCACCAGCAGGCAGCACAGCAGAACCATGACGAAACATTTTTTCATGGCAACTCCTTGGTCCAATCATCGTGGACCGGACGGAACGCATGGCGGCGTCCGTACCATATGAGTTTTCAGGCTGGTTTCCCGGCTTGAGGATCTTCTTTGCCCGCGCCTTCCCGTAGACGGCGTCCACAGTGGCTGTTGCGGGTTCATCCCCTCTCACGGTTGCGGGGTCAGCGTCGTTTTTACGAACTTCCCAATTATCCCGAAATATTCGGGCACCTGAAACGGTTGCGTTGGTTGCGGCGGGGCACTTGGCCCGGCGGGGTTGGTTTTTGGCGGAGGGCTGGCGGGCGATCTCCCGCCTGTTTTCCGGGGCATCAAGGCGCTTGCGCACCGTTCCTCCGGCCTACATTAGATTGTTTTACCCTACCTGCACGGCGGCTTCAAGGGGGTTGAGGGCGTTAGGAATATCAGAAAGCGATTTTTTTCTTAAACCGTTCCGAAATACCTCGGCGCCTTGCATATGGTTTCCCCTGAAAAACCTTTTGAGGACTGCCATGATAGCACCTCAAAAGGCATGGCGGCGCGTGCCGCCGGATCGTGCGTCTTTTCCGCATCCGTTGGTTATCTCATATATCAGAAGAGCCCCCTTGTCCAGCTTTTCGGAGCGGCATGGGAAAAAAATCTCGATCGGAAAATGGGGCGGCAAAGGCCCTTCATCCGGACGGAGCAAGGCGGGGTGCCGCTTGAGGGGCATCATGGGCGATCCGGAGTCTGGAGCGGGGAGGGGGAAGGGCGGGGCAGGAGAAATATCTGTATAGCCGGGGCATGGGGGGCGGGAAGGCGGGGAACGGGCGGCCCGCCCCGTTTTTTGATGACGGGGCCGGACGCTGGCGGGCCCGGGAGAGGGAAACCGGCCCTTCCGCCGCGCGGCCCCGTTCCGGGAAGCTCTGCCCGCGGGTTCGGGGGAACCGCGGGCGGAGGGCGGGATGGGGATAG
>MJGMD1__coassemble_2616_pt1 | contig 10295 bp, 8 predicted proteins | sample MJGMD1__metabat2_low_PE_007 | metagenome-assembled genome bin MJGMD1
GGAAGGCTCTTTTGTCATATTCTGGAATAAGAAAGGAGAAAAAGAATGAGGCAGGTTCCCTTTTCTAAAGAGGATCTGCTCCAAGGAAAGCTGAGAACAGGGATTCAATAAACACGAAAGTCTTTGGAAAGGGAGGGATGGGGTTTGGGGAAGGGAGGGGAAACTTTTCTTCAGAAAAGTTTCCCCTCCCTTCCCCAATATTTCCAACCTACTCTATCTACCCGGCAATAAAAAGGCTTTCAGCTCATCCGGGTCACAGCCGCTGAACAGCAGATGCAGCGGAAAACGGTCAAGCACGGGCGAAAGGGCCTCATTCGTGTAAGGAACGCCGCGCATGGCCTCTTCCAGATCATAGATCTCGCAACTGCTCACCTCGTCGGTCAGGCTCTTGCCCGGCCCGGCCATGAAGAAATCGCCGTAAAAATGACACTCGACCACGCTGCCCTGCCGGATATCGTAGGAAACCTCCACTTTGCCCCAAGGGAAACGCTGCGCCTTGCGCTCCGTGAACGGAGGCGACGCGCCGTACGTCCAATCCCACGTCGAGTATTTGGCGTCCCGCAGACGGGTGATGGCGACGAAATCCGCCGCGTTCATCCGGTATTCATCCCCGGAACGGTGCTCCATGATCGCATCGCGCACGCGCTGCACCGTCAGCGGCGGCAGATCCGGAGAATGCACGGCCAGATACTCAGCCAGATTCCCCACGCGGCTGCGGACAGAGGCCACGCCCTTTGACTTGTACTTGGCCGGATCCACATTGAGCGCCTGAGACAGTACATCGAGGTCGCTGTTTACCAGAATACAGCCGTGATGCAGATAACGCATCCCCCGGCGGCAGTGCGCCACGCCCGCCACTTTCAGGCCGTCCAGCATCAGATCGTTGCGCCCGGAAAAAGTCACGGACAACCCGAGCTTTTGCAGCGCCTCGGCGATGGGTTTTCCGGCTTCGCTGAAGGCGGGCAGGGCTCCTTCCTTGTCCAGATGATGGATGAAGGTATAGTTGAGCGTCCCGGCGTCGTGATAGACCGCGCCTCCGCCCGTCATCCGGCGCACCACGCTGATCCCGCGTTCGCGCACGAAATCGGCGTTCACTTCCTGACGGGTGTTCTGGAACCGCCCCACCACGATGGCCGGGCTGTTCTGCCACAGGATGGCGTAACCGGGATGGCCGGGTTCGATCCGGCCCAAGAAATATTCCTCAAGCGCGAGGTTGAATGTCGGGTCGAGGGAATGATTCACGATCCAATACATGCGGAACTCCATAAAAAAAACTTTCATAATGGCGCAGTCCCATTATGAAAGTCCCAAAGGGCCGAGAAAACGGCAAAGAAAGGAGAAGGAATCCCCGACAGCGAACCGTCGGGCGTCGCCCGTAATCCTGACGACGGCGGCAAAGCGTTCTTTGCGGATCCCTTCCCCTCTCCTTGGCTGTTTCTCGTTTACATATCGCCCGTCAGAACGGGCTTGCGGGCTGCGCCGACTTCATCGACGCGACCCACTTTAGTCCGGGTCGGAGAGGCATGCAACAGGTCGGCATCGGTCTCGGCCAATTCCGCGATGGAACGCATGGCCTCGATGAACGCATCCAGATCCTCGAGATTTTCCGATTCGGTGGGCTCGATCATGATCGCGCCGTGCACCACCAGCGGGAAGTAGATCGTCGGCGGATGGATGCCGCAGTCGATCAGGCGCTTGGCGATGTCCATCGTGCTGACCCCGAACTCTTCCTGCTTCTTGTCCGTGAACACGCATTCGTGCAGGGAAGGCTGCGGGAAGGGCAGATCGTACAGATCCTTGAGGCTGAACTTGATATAGTTCGCGTTGAGCACGGCCAGCTCGCTGGCACGCTTCAGATCCGGGCCGAGGGTCTTCATGTAGGCCCACGCGCGCAAGACCACGCCGAACTGCCCCCAGAAGGGATGCATACGGCCGATGGACTGCCCTCCGGCGTCGACGGAGTTGTCCACCCAGTCGAGCTTGCCGTCGGTTTCGACCAAACGGGGGCCGGGCAGGAACGGCACAAGCGTCTTGCTCACGCAGATCGCGCCGGAGCCGGGGCCGCCGCCGCCGTGCGGGGTGGAGAACGTCTTGTGCAGGTTCATGTGCATGACGTCGATCCCGATATGGCCCATGTGGGCATAGCCCATGATCGCGTTCAGGTTCGCACCGTCGCCGTAGACAAGGCCGCCGCGGGCGTGCACGAGTTCGGCGATTTCCTTGATGTTGGACTCGAACAGGCCAAGCGTGTTCGGGTTCGTGATCATGATCCCGGCGCAGTCGTCATCCATCAGGGCGGCCACGTCCTCAACGGTCAGGATGCCGTCGGGGCCGAGCGGAACCTTTACCGACGAGAAGCCGCACAGGGCGGCGCTGGCCGGATTGGTGCCGTGCGCGGTGTCGGGGATGAGCATCTTGGTGCGCGTGTTGCCCTGCGCCCGGTGCCATGCCTGAATGAGCATGATGCCGGTCAGTTCGCCGTGCGCACCGGCGGAAGGCTGGAGGCTGCACGCCTCAAGGCCGGTCACGGCGCACAGCATCTGCTCGGTTTCGTACAGCACCCGCAGAGCGCCCTGCGAATATTCGGAGGGGAACAGCGGATGCGCACCGGCAAAGCCGGGCAGCGCGGCGATCTTTTCGTTGATCTTGGGGTTGTATTTCATGGTGCAGGAACCGAGCGGATACATGCCCGTGTCCACACCGAAGTTCCACGTGGAAAGGCGCGTGTAGTGGCGCACCACATCCAGCTCAGCCAGGTCGGGCAGATTCAGATCCGTCCGCACCATGCCTTCCGCCTCATAGGGGGCGGCGGGCACGTCCGATTCGGGCAGGCTCACGCCCACGCGTCCGGGGCGGCCTTTTTCCCACAGCAGGGGCTCGTTCAGTACGAGACTCGACACCCCGGGCCAAGACTGATTGCTCATCAGGCGATCTCCTTCAGGATGGCGTCGATGTCGGCGCGGCTCCGGGTTTCCGTAACACAGAAGAGGTAGCTGTCGGCAAGCGGGTACCACTTGGACAGATCCATGCCGAACATGATCTTCTTTTCTTCAAGGAGGCGCTTCCACTTGGCGTCGAAACAGGCGGGAGCGGCCATCACGAACTCATTGAAGGTCTGGCCGGAATACACGGGGCGGAAACCAAGCTTGGCGAGGCCGGCCTTGAGGTATTCGGCCTTGTCGCGGTTAAGCTGGGCCATATGGCGGAGGCCCGTGCCGCCCATGCTCGCAAGGTACATGGCGCAGGTCATGGCGCACAGCCCGGCGTTGGAGCAGATGTTGGACACGGCCTTTTCGCGGCGGATGTGCTGCTCGCGGGTGGACAGGGTGAGCACGAAGGCGCGCTTGCCCTTGTTGTCCACGGTCTGGCCCACGAGACGGCCCGGCAGGTTGCGGACGAAGGCCTTGCGGGTCGCCATAAGCCCCAGATAAGGGCCGCCGAACGCCTGGGACAGGCCGAAGCTCTGCCCTTCGCCGCACACGATATCCGCGCCCTGGCTGCCGGGGGTGGCCAGCAGGCCATAGGCCATCGCTTCGGTAAAGCCGGTGATCAACAACCCCTTGCGGGCATGGATCCATTCGGCCTGTTCGGCAAGGTGTTCGACCACGCCGAAGACGTTGGGGGACTGCACGATCAGCGCGGCGAGTTCCGCATCGTCCTTGAGATGCTCAAGGCTGGTGCCGCCCTCTTCGGTCATCGTAAGGTCGCGCACTTCAATGCCGTTGGCGTTGCAGTACGTGTCCAGCACCGTGCGGTAATGAGGATGCAGGGCCTGCGAAACCGCCACGGCGTTGCGCTTGGTCAGGCGGCAGGCCATCAGCGCACCTTCGGCCAGCGCGGTCGCGCCGTCGTACATGGAGGCATTGGCCACTTCCATGCCGAGCAGACGGGCGATGAGCGTCTGGAATTCAAAGATGCCCTGCAGCGTACCCTGGCTGATTTCCGGCTGGTACGGCGTGTAGGCGGTGTAAAATTCGGAACGGCCGACAAGGGCCGGGACAACGGCGGGGATGTAGTGCTGGTAACTTCCCGCGCCGATCCACGCGGAACCGGCCGCGGGCATGGAAGCGGCCAGCGCTTCAGCCTGCGCCGTCAGTTCCCACTCCGTCATGGCGGTCAGAGGAAGCGCGCCTTCGTGGCGGCAATCCGCCGGGATGGAGGCAAAAAGGTCCTCCACCCTGTCGGCGCCGACGACGCCGAGCATCTGCGCTTCGTCTTCCGCGGTGTGGGGGAAATAACGATGCATTACAGGGTCTCCAGATGCGCCTTGTATGCCGCGGCATCCAGCAGTTCGCTCACGCCCTCGGCGGATTCGATTTCGATGAGCCAGCCTTCGCCGTAGGGATCCTGATTCACTTTTTCAGGGGCATCCACCAGCGCTTCGTTGACGGCCTTGATGGTGCCGGCGACGGGCATGAACAGAGGGCTCACGGACTTGGTGGATTCGAGCGTGCCGAACTCCTGACCCTTCTCAAAGGTATCGCCCACGGAAGGCAGTTCCACATAGGTGAGGTCGCCGAGGGCGTTCTGGGCGTAATCGCTCACGCCGATCTTCCACGGGGCGGAGGTGCTGATCCATTCGTGATCTTCCGAGTAACGCAGTTCGGCGGGAATGTTGGACATGATCGTGTTCCTCTCGTGCGGTTGATATTTGCGGTATGCCTCCGGCGGCAAAGGGCTGCCGCCCCTTGACTCCGCCCGGGGGGAATGATTCCCCCCGGACCCCCTCAAAACCGTCCGTATCCGCTCCGGCCGAAACAACGTTTCAACCGGAGCGGATACAGACGGCCCCGAGCGCGTCAGGAGTTCCCTCTTCGTTTTTCAACAAGGCTCACTCGCCTCCCCCGCCCCCATTACAAACGTCTTAGGAGAGGGAGAGGTGGGTTTGGGGAGGGGAGGGAGAAGCCCTTCTTCAGAGGGCTTCTCCCTCCCCTCCCCAATCTCAAAATCTTTTCCCTTCCTACAGACTTCCCAGCTTCTTGCGGGCGGTGCGGGCGGGACGGATATCGGTCACGGTCTCGACCTGAATCTTACGGCGCGGGTCGGCGAGCGTAAGCTTGGTACCGTTCTCCAGCGGGCGGTTCACGCGGACAAAGCCGCAGACAAGGCCTTTGGGCGCAAAACCTTCCGGCTTTTCGGGGCTGGCGACGCTCGTGATCACGCCGTCGACGCGCCCGATGGACACGTCCGCCACGCAGGTGAGCACGTCGCCGATGACCTCGCCATCCAGCAGGACCTGCGGATGCGTGTCGTGATCGGGAGACGTCACCTTGCGGGGGTCAAAGCCGCAGTAGGCGTAGGTATACGTGACATTGCCGGAAGCGAGCGCTTCCTCAAGGGCGGAACGGCCAAAGAAATTCTTGGTCCAATTGCCGTTTTCATCCTTGGGCAGGGTGAAGGGCCACGGGTTGTTCACGAACGCCCACGGGCCTATGTCCTGTTGCGAAAGCGGGAGCACAGCCCCGGCGCGCACGGAGTCGCGGGCGGCCAGACCGCAGGGGATGACGCCTTCGTCCTTCCCGGCTTCGAGAATCCGGTTCCAAATATCCACGATCTTGTCGTAGGGAACGAAGATTTCAAAGCCCTGCTCGCCGGTATACCCCGTACGGGACAGGAAGATCGGCGTACCGTCGGCAAGGAAAATATCGCTGTTGGCAAGTTCGATGTCGCCCTTGAAGGAGAAATAGGGCAATTTGTCGAACACGGCCTCGGGGTCCTTGAGAAGCTTGGTCATGACGCGGACCGTAGCCGGGCCCTGAAGGTCGAGCTTGCCGTACGTCCCGGCGAGATCGCGGATCGTTATGCTCTTGCCTTCCGAAGCGGCCCATGCGCTGAGCGATTCGGCAATGCGTTCGCCCTTGCCCACATTGAGCACCACAAAGTAACGGCCTTCGCTCAGGGGGTATACGATGGCGTCATCCACCACGCCGCCGGACGCATCGAGGAACGCGCCGTAAGCGGCACGCGGACCGGACAAGGACAAATCCTTGGTAAAGGCCCACTGAAGCGCTTCCAGCGCGTCGGGGCCGGAAACCATGAGCCCGGCCATATGCCCGATATCGAACAATCCGGCGTGCTGGATGACGGCGAGATGTTCCTTCACCGCGCCGGTGGGATACCAGAGCGGCATATCCCAACCGCCGAAATCAACCAGCGTGGCGCCGAGGGCCTCATGCGTTGCGTGTAATGCCGTTTGATGCAACATGAATGACTCCGTTTAACAGTCCCTGTTTGTGCGAAATCCCGCGCCGCCTGTGCGACGCCAGAAAGCCGACGGGACGCCCCGCCGACTCGAAAAACTCCGCAGACCGCCGGGGCGGCTACAGAATATAGGGCACCTTCAGGCTGAATCCCTTATAGACGATAAAGGTTTCGATGGAAGACACCCTGTCGTGACACTTGGAGAACTCGTTGGTATAGAAATCCAGCAGGCCGAACTCCTCATTGAGCAGCACGGTCAGGATAAGGTCGTGCCGCCCCGTCAGGACAGCCACGGAAACCACGCCCCGCAAGTGGGAGAACACTTCGCCCTCGCCCACAAGATCCGGGGAACGCAGCTTGATCGCCACCAGCGCCAGCGTGTGTCCGGGAAGCTTTTCCACATCGACCTGACCGCAGATGTCCAGCACGCCGTCTTCGATGAGCCGGGCTGCGCGGGTACGGACAGTCACTTCGGAGAGCCCCAGATCCGCGGCGATGTCTCGAAAAGAGGCGCGGCCATTACGCAGCGCCTTGATAATTGCCAGATTGGTTTCGTCGAGCTTGGTTTTCATGACATTCCGATGGGTCGGGGACTTGCGAAAGCCGGGATACACTCCCAGAACCAGTACGCTTTTTGCAAGAACTTTTCTTTCAAAAAAGGATAGTCCTTTTCATTTTTTTATTCAACAGAAATTCCTCCTTTCTCTTTTGTTAACGATATTTTTCACAGACAATCCCTACAGGAGCGCTTTTCTCGAAAAAACAGGGGAAAAGGCTATAAAAAGTATCATATCAACGCCGTTTTTTTCTTTAAAAGTATCTTTTTTGCAAAAACGGCACGAGCATCCGACATCAAAATTTTTCCCAAAACCTTTACTCCGATCGAAAAAAACGCAGGATAATCCATTCCCCTCTTTCGGGGCCTCTCCCGTATGGGCAGCCGCTCCGCGCCGCAAGCCCCCTTCCGCCCCGACGCATCGTGAAGAGGAGCAAGCACCTCTTTCAAACGGCCAGTTCCGGCCTTATGGCGGCGTTGGAAGGTAATCATGAAACGGGCAAAGCCATCCCCTTGATATTCGTTCCCCGTTTCGGCATTCTTTCTTTCTGAAAAAGAACGCAATCATGAATACGTGAACGGACAACCGCACATGCAAAGGACTCTATGCTGCATAACGTCGATCTCATCCTGACGCTTGCCGGTGGCCTGAGCGCAGCCCTCGTGCTCGGATTCATCACCCAGAAACTACGCATGTCCCCCATTGTGGGTTACCTGTTGGCAGGCATTATTGTAGGCCCCTATTCCCCCGGTTTCGTCGCCGATGCGGACACGGCTTCCCAATGCGCGGAAATCGGCATCATCCTGCTCATGTTCGGCGTGGGCCTCCACTTCCATCTTAAAGACCTGCTGGCCGTCCAGCGTATCGTCCTGCCCGGCGCGGCCGCCCAGATCGGGGCGGCAACCTTGCTCGGCATGGTCGTCTCGCACGGTTTCGGCTGGTCATGGGCCGCCGGGGCGGTTTTCGGCATGGCCATCTCCGTCGCCAGTACGGTCGTCCTGACCCGCGTCCTCTCCGACAACAAAGCGCTGCACACCACAACGGGCCATGTGGCCCTCGGCTGGCTGGTGGTGGAAGATCTCTTCACCATCCTTCTGCTGGTGCTTTTGCCCGCCATCGTGGGCGGCAACGAACAGTCCGAAAGCGTCTGGCACGTCCTTGCCGTTACGACACTGAAACTCGGGGCGCTCGTGGTCTTCGCGCTGGTGGTCGGCCAGCGGATCATCCCCAAGCTCCTTGCCTATGTGGCCCGCACCGGAACCCGGGATCTGTTTACCCTCTCCGTCCTTGTCCTGGCCCTCGGCGTGGCCGTGGGCGCGGCCAACTTCTTCGGCGCCTCCATGGCCCTTGGCGCCTTCCTCAGCGGCATGGTCGTCGGCCAGTCCGAATTCAGCTCGCAGGCGGCCGCAGAGGCCCTGCCCATGCGCGACGCCTTCGCCGTCCTCTTCTTCGTTTCCGTGGGGATGCTGTTCAACCCCGCCTCGCTCATCAGCGACTGGCCCCTCATCCTCGCCACGCTCGGAATCGTCCTCATCGGCAAACCCCTGGCCGCCTTCATTGTGGTCAAGCTCTTCGGCAAGCCTTTGCGCATGGCCCTTTCCGTCGCAGTCGCACTGGCGCAGATCGGCGAATTTTCCTTCATCCTCGCCGCGATGGGCGTGAGCTTCGGCGTACTGCCCAAGGAAGCTTCCAGCGCGATCATCGTGACCGCGATCGTTTCCATCACCCTCAACCCCCTGCTCTACCGGCGCATCAACGGGGCGGCCCATTGGCTGGAATCCAAAGGCATCGGGCTCCCCCGCCTCGATGAAAACGAGCTTTCCCACCCCGAAGGCGCACAGCGCATCATTGTTGTAGGGTATGGCCCCGTAGGCAAGCAGCTCACGGGCATCCTCCGCGACAACAACCTCGACGTGGTGGTCGTGGAAATGAACATCGATACCGTGCGGCAGGTCAGCGCGCTCGGCGAGAAGATCATCTACGGCGACGCCACACAACGCGAAGTCCTGCTCCATGCGGGCGCGGAAGAGGCCGAGGGGCTCATCATTTCCTCGTCGAGCGCCCCGGCCGGGGAAATCGTGGAAGTCGCCCGCGCCATCAATCCCAACCTGCGCATCCTCGTCCACACCACCTATCTGCGCGTGGCGGAAAACCTCAAGTCCGAGGGCGTATCAGCCGTCTTCTCCGGCGAACGTGAAGTCGCCGTCGCCATGACAGAACATCTGATGCGCGACTTCGGAGCCACGGACGAACAAATCGACCGCGAACGCCGCAAACTCCGCGAACGCATGGCCTGATTATCCTCAACGTACCGTATATGCACAAACCGTGAAGGCCACATAGCCTTCACGGTTTTTTCTGAACAAGACCGCCGCGTTTTGCGTTTTCCCCCTTTCCGCCCCCATTCTTTTCATCTCCCCGTTTTTGCAAAAGTGTCGCATCTGCATCAGATTTGTCGGGCACAACCATCTAAAGTCCGTGGAAACATCATGATAGCCCGTTCTTTCACAACCGGCGGGCACTTTGAGGAGAGAACCATGACCGTATCCAAGAACGTGCTGATGGCGTTGCTGATCCTGAGCTATGCAACGTGGGGCGGCGGCATGATCGCCATGAAATACGCGTTCGAGTCGTTCACCGCCATGCAGGTGGTTTTTGCCCGCGTGGCGTTCGCCGGGGTCATCTATCTGGCGCTGTACCGCCTGTGGAGTCATATCCCCTATCAAAAGGGCGACTGGAAATACCTGCTGGCGATGGTCCTGTTCGAGCCCTGCCTGTTCTTCCTCTGCGAAACCTTCGCCATGACCTACACCACGGCATCGCAGGGCGGCGTCATCGCGGCCTGTTTCCCCCTTTGCACCGCCGTAGCCGCATGGCTGTTCCTCGGCGAAAAGCTGACCAAGAAGACCATTATCGCCATGCTGCTTGCCGTGGCGGGCGTGGCCGGGGCCTCCCTCGCCGCCGAAAGCTCGGATCAGGCGTCCAATCCCATTCTCGGCAACCTGCTGATGGTCGGTGCCGTCCTGTCCGCGACGGGCTACGCCGTGTGCGTGCGCTTCATTTCCCGGCGTTACTCCTTCCTGAGCATCTCAGCCATTCAAGCGCTCGGCGGGACCATCGTATTCCTGCCTTTCGTGTTTACGACGCCCATGCCCGTCAACGTCACCATGCCCGCAATCGGCGGCCTGCTCTATATGGGCCTCGGCGTGGGTTTCCTCGTGTATCTGAGCTTCAACTTCGCGCTCAAGCATCTTGAAGCGGGCATCGTCGCCCTCTTCGGCAACCTCATCCCCGTATTCACCCTTATCTTCGCCTTTACCATCCTCGGGGAACGCCTCACGCTGGCTCAAACCCTCGGCGTCGGGCTCACGTTCGTGGGCGTCATCATTGCTGCCCTGCCAGAAAAACAACGGCAATAACCGGACAGGGGAGAGAGCCTTCACACCAACGCTCTCTCCCCTGCTTCAGCCCCCAGCTTCTCTTACTGCAACAAAGCCAATAAACGGATTTTTTCTCTCAGCCACCCGCCACGTCCTT
>MJGMD1__coassemble_2964_pt1 | contig 7826 bp, 2 predicted proteins | sample MJGMD1__metabat2_low_PE_007 | metagenome-assembled genome bin MJGMD1
ACAGGAAGTGAAGCATGGCAAGAAAAACACCCGGCATTTATATAGCGATCCGTGGTGATTACTCCGCGTTTGAAACCGACTTGAACGCAGCAAAAAAGCTGGCCAAGGTTCAGGGTGATGCCATCGCCAAGAGCATCAACAATGCGGTTTCGGCTGTTGACCTCACCGGGGGCATCAACAAGATCACACGGGAACTGAAGACGGCGCAGGCCGCCTTGTCTGCCGGTGCGTTCAAGGGGCAAGTTTCTGGGCTGGAAGAGATTGCCAAGGCCGCCGGGGTCAGCTCGAAGCAGCTTGAGGGCCTGACCAACTCCATGCTCAAGTCTCAGGCCGCCGCTACCGCGAACAGGGCCTTTGAGTATTTGCAGAAGAACGCGGGGCTTTCGACGCTTCAGCTTGCCAAGCTACGGGCGGACTTGGGTGATACGGGAGGGGCGCTCTCAACGCTCATGTCCGGCGCAAGGGCGGCGGCTGTTCCTGTTCTTGCCGTTGGCGCGGCGTTTGGGGTGGCGGCGAAGGCCTCATTTGATGCCACATTGAAGCTCGATTCCACCACCGCCGCATTCGAGTCCATCACGGGTAGCGCCAAGGCCGCTCAGGAACAGCTTTCGTTCATCCGGGAGCTTTCGGATAGACTGGGCCTTTCCTTCCTTGATACCGCACAGTCCGCAAAGACCATTTTTGCTTCCGCCGAGTCTACCGGGCTTGGCATGGAGAAGGCTCAGAAGGCGTTCCAGGCCGTGGCCACAGCCGGAACAGCCCTCAAGCTGACGACCGACCAGATGAACCGTTTGAATCTGGCGGTGTCTCAGGTCATATCCAAGGGTCGCCCGATGGCGGAAGAAATGCGCCAGCAGATTGGGGAAGTCCTGCCCGGTGCAATGGGGTTGTTCGCAACGTCCATCGGCGTCACTGGTAAGGAACTGGACAAGATGTTCCAAGACGGAAAAACGACTCTTGACCAGTTCTTCATCTTCCTTGATGCCTTACAGAACAAGTATGAAGAGGCGGCGGAAAACGCTTCGCACTCCATGCAGGCCGAACTCGGGCGATTGAAGACTTCATGGGATGATTTCCTTGTGTCCGTCGGCGACTCGGATGCGTTTGCATCGATTACTCGGGGACTCTCCAAGGCATTGGACACTGCTACAGGCGTGATCAAGGAGAGTGAACTCCCCAACGCCGTCGCTAATCTGTTCAAGAACGTTGATGTTGACGTATCCGGCCCGACGAGGGCGGCAGCACAGATCGAATCCGAGATTGCAGGATTGATCGCCGCCGTTCAGAAGATGCCCAACCCGATGGACGCCGCGGCAAAGGCTTCCGAGCAGCTTGAAGCCTCCATACGGTCACAGGCTATCACGCTTGATTACTGGTTGAGCAGATTGCCCGATGAACGTTTCTTCACTGGCATTTTCGGCACACTTGACGAATTGACACCGGCGACTCGGGAGGCGTTTGATGAGATTCAAAAGCTGATTGCGGAGACGCAGCAGACACATCATTTTCAGAATTTCAGCGAACAGCTTGCGGAAATCGGAAAGCGTTTGGAGACGGAAGGCGAGATGACCGTCCGTTTTCGCGGTTATCTCGAAGAGTTGCAGAAAGTCGCCTCGCGCGGCGTCACCGTTCAGCTTCAGCTTGAAGGCAAGGAAAAGTTCCTTCAGGGGCTCCGTGAAGTTTGGCAGGCATGGCGTCTACAAAATGATCCCGCGCTTGCAACACAGAAGCAATGGAAGGCGAACTTTGAAGCCCTCATTGCTGATCGTAATCAGGCTATAACAAAGGAAACACAGGCGACGACTCAAGCTATTGAGCGTGTGAATAAGGTTTACGATAAGTCTTCCGAAGGCAAAAAGAAGAATTTTCAGGAAGAGATCGATGCGATCCTCAAGGAACGTGATGTCTTTGAACAGGCGGTAAAGAATGGAATCCGCACACAAAAGGAGTTCGATGATTACAGCCAGAAATCTGCCGTAGCCATCAGAAAGCTCAGGGAAGACCAGCAGAAGATCGACAAGGCCGGCAGCAAGTCCGCCGAAGCCACCGCCAATCGCGCTGCCAAGGCCCTTGCCGCTTACGACGAAGAGATCGCCAAGCTCACGCAGTCGAGCCGCGAACTTGAGCAGGTCAAGATTGAGGAAAAGCTGACGAAGATTGCCAAGGACGCCAAACTCCCCGCCGCCGAAATGGAAAAGCTGCGTAAGGCGATGGAGCAGGAGGCCGACTTCAAGTGGATGCAGGACATTCTCTCCTACGCCGATCCCGCAGCCGCAGCCGTCGCCAAGGTTGATAAGGAGTATGAGGCGTTTCTGCGGAACGTCGAGTATCTGAAGAAAACGGATCCGGCGAAGTACACACAGCTCATGACCAAGGCCGAGACGGAGCATGAAAAGGCTCTCCGCAAGGCCGAGCGGGCCAGTAAGGAGCAGAACGAACACCTTCAGGAGAAGCTTTCCTTCTATAAGGAGCTTGAGGAAATGTCCGGGGCGTTCGGCCTGTCCCTTGAGGTGCAGAACCGTCTGCTTGATGAGCAAATGGAAATCTTCCGAGACGCGGACATCCCGGAAAATCTCATCCAGACGTGGCGGCAGTACAAGGACTTGATGAACTCCCACGATTGGGCGGACGGCGCACAGCGGGCGTTCCTCCAGTACCGGGCCGACGCGACCGACGCGGCGAAGGGTGCTGAGGAAGCCTTTTCCTCGCTCTATTCCGGCATGGACTCGGGCTGGAAGTCGGCATGGGAGCAGATGATCGAGACGAGCAGGGTGTCCCTGTCGTCGTTCCGTTCCGTGTTCGCGTCCTTCCTTGCCGATTTGATGCATATGGCCATCACCCGGCCCATCACCGTCCAGATTGCGGGCGTGGTGTCGGGGATGCTCGGCACGGGCGGCGTGGCGTATGCGGCGGGGGGTTCCGGTGGAGGGGCTAGTGGTTTGCTTGGCAACGTTCCGCTTTCCAACCTGTCCAGCTTTCTCCCCGATTCATTCACTTCCGGTTTGTCCGGCATCATGGGGGCGACTCTTCCGGGTACTGTTTCCGCGCTGACGACGCCGGGAGCATACACGGCGGGGGAAATCCTGCTCATGCAGGGCGGCGGCACTACGGCGGGTACGGTGGGCGGTCAGGCCGCGCTTATGTCGGGCGGGCTTTCCCTTGGCTCCGCGCTCATGTACGGGGGGCTCGGTTCGCTTGGTTACTCCGTGCTCGGCGGGGCATTGGGCCTTCCCCAGAGCAAGTATAGTGGGCTTACGGCAGGGCTTGGTGGCGCACTTGGCGCATGGGGCGGCTCGGCGCTCGGGAGTTCCGCCGGTATTGCGGCAGGTTCGGCCCTTGGTTCCGTGGTGCCCGTGGTGGGCACCGTCCTTGGCGCTATCGGCGGGGGCCTGCTTGGTTCCCTGTTCGGCGGCGGACGGCGGACCCACGCCAGCGTGTACGGCAAAATGGAGGACGTGGGCTTCTCCCGTGACCAGCAGACCTACATTGACGCCTTCATGGGCGGGGCTTGGTATGACCGGGCCGGGAAGAAGGAGGCCGAGCCGTTCGCGCAGGGTATCGCCCAAGTCGCCAGCCAGACCGCCGGGAGCCTTTTGGATATTGCCGGGGCATTGCCTGAGCAGATCCGCCAGAACGCGCTGTCCGGTCTAGAGACTTCCACATGGTCCGCCGGGCGGGGCGTCTCCGATGCGTCGTGGAATTTCCAGTGGTGGGAAGAGGGTATGGCCGAGGAGCGGCTTAAGGAAGCGGCTCAGGATATGCGCAACCAGATGACCGCCGTAGCCCAACAGGTTTTTTCGAACGCGGGCATCTCGCAGTTCTTTGATTCGTTTGATGTCACCACTGACGAGGGGTTGCAGAAGGCGTCTACGGCGCTTTCCGCAATCAGCGCGGTGAAGAGCGCGACCGATGCCATCACGAGCCCACTGTCTGAGATGGAGCAACAGGCGCAGTCCGCCAAGGCGCAGCTCGACGCATGGACGCAGGGCATGAAGGATTCGGGCGTGAACGCGCAGTACGCGGCGGGGCTCATCAATGAGTACCGGACGGCCTTCATCAACGACTACATCAAGACGCTGGACGAATCGCTGCACCCGCTTTCGGCCTACGCGCAGGCGGTGAAGGCGGCGAACGAGGCCGTGGATCAGCGCAAGAAGGCGCTTGAGATCATTGGGGCGACGGAAGGGCAGCTTGCGCAGGTGGAGGCCATGCGCGCCGAGGTGGTGAAACAGGCCACTGAGGAAATGCTGCGCTCGTTCGACCAGTCCGTCGCGCAGCGGTGGGCGGCGGTGAACGGCAACAGTGATGAGGTGGGCCGGGCCATATCGCAAGCCAACGAGTTGCGGGAGACGATCCAACAGTTCGGGGAAGGTTCGGCGCAGGTCGCGGAACTGTTGAAGCTCCACGCCGCCGAAACCGCAAAGGCCGCGCAGGATGCCGCGAAGTCCGAATACGATTCGCTCAGGGCGCAGATGGACGCGCTGGAACAGCAGCGGGTCCAATTGCAACAGCAGGCGATACAGGAACAGATCAACGCGATCAATGAGCAGATCAATACCGCGAAGACGCTCAAGAGCACATGGGAAGGGCTCGACAAGAGCCTTGGTCAATCCCGGTACAACCTGTTTGCCGGGAGCGCCAACCTTGACGCGGAGAACCGCCTCGGAACGGTGCAGGCCGAGTTCCGGCGGCTGTCCGGGCTTGCGCTTGGCGGCGACTCCGACGCGGCGGGCCAGCTTGCGGGCGTGGGCACTTCCCTGCTCGATCTGGTGAAGCAGACGGCGGGGACGGAAGAGGAATACCTCGACGCTTTCTGGGCGGTGAACGCGCAGTTGAAGTCTGCGCAGGACGCGGCGGGCGCGCAGGTGTCCGCCGCCGACAAGGAACTTGAGGCGTTGCAGGGCCAGCTTGATGTGCAGAACGCGGCGCTTGCGGAGTTGCAGGGCCAGAGCGCGACGCTTGAGGAGATCGAAAAGCAGATTGCCGATTTGAAGCCGCTCCTTGACGCCGCCGGGCAAAAGGCCGGGGTGAAGGCGTTCGCCCGGGGCGGGCTTGCCATGCCGGGCTGGTCCCTTGTGGGCGAGGAAGGGCCGGAGCTGGTGAATTTTTCGCAGCCGGGGCGCGTGTACACGGCGGCGGATAAGGCGGTGCTGTTCCGCAGCGCGACGCCCCGGGCGGCTGGCACCGATTCGGGAAGCGATGCGGAGGTCAAGGCGCTGCGGCGGGAGGTCTATCAGCTTCGCCGGGACATGCTCATTTCCATGTCCGAGATCGCCAGATTTTCCCGCCGCACGTCCGACATGGTTGAAGCGTGGGACGCCGAGGGGATGCCGGGGGTGCGGGCATGAAGCTCATAGAGCCGCAGGCCATCCGGTTGCTGTCCAGCACCGTGCCGGAAAACGACGCCCCGGCGTGGAGCGCGGGCACAGCCTATGAGATCGGGGATTCCGTCATTCATGAGCACAGGGTCTACAAGGCCGTAACAGCCAGCACGGGGAAACAGCCGGACCAACACTGTGAAGGAACAGATGCGTTCTGGCGGCTCATGGGGCCGACGAACCGTTACGCCATGCTCGACCAGTACGTGTCCACGCAGACGGTCGCGGCAGAGGACGTCATGACGTTTGTGGTGACCTTCAACCGCTGTACGGCGTTCGCACTTCTGAACTTCAAGGCCACCAGCATCAGGGCCGTGGTGAAGGACGGCGACGGCCTCGTCATGTACGACCGCACGGTGAACACGCTGAAGGACGTTGACGGCTACTGGAACTACTACTTCCTGCCCCTTGAGCGCATCGTTGATCAGGCCGTGACCAACATTCCCATGTCGCCTGTGGCCACGCTTTATGTCTCGCTCACACAGGAGGGAGGCCCGGCGCTCGGGCAGGTCATCGCGGGGCAGGCGTGGCCCATCGGCACGACGCAGTACAATACCCGGCTCGGCATCCGGGACTATTCCAGAAAGGACACCGACGAGTTCGGAAACACGCGGCTGGTCAAGCGGGCCAACGCCAAGCGCACGAGCCTGCTCTTGTACCTGCACCCGTCCCGGCTTGACAGCGTGCGGGAAATCCTCGCCCGGATGCACGGCCTTCCCGCGCTCTGGCTCGGGGACGACAACGAGGGCATCGGCTCCTATCAGTCGCTGACGGTCTGGGGCTGGCTTGAGGACTGGAGCGCAACCGTCATCGGGCCGAATGAAGTGAGCATGAACATTGACGTACAGGGGTTGAAGTAATGGCAGTAAAGCAGCTTCCCAAGATTTCGGATCTCCCGGAACCGCCGGACAGACTGGTGGGCGATCAGGAACGGTTTGACGTGCTGACGTTCAACAGCCTGAAAGCGCAAAAGAAGATGGTCAACGAGGATCTGAACAAGACGCTGATCCCCGCGCTGAACGAATTTGCTGTGGATGTGAACGCCAGCGTCGACGCGGCGGCTCTGAGCGAACGGAACGCCCACGACTCGGAAGAGGTGGCGAAAAGGAAGGCGGGTGAAGCCTCGGGCTCGGCGGGGGCCGCAAAGGTTTCGGAAGACAACGCGAAAGTCAGCGAGACGAACGCCCTTGCCTCAAAGAACGCGGCGGCCCTTTCCGCCGAATCCGCCGAATCCGCCCGCATAGCGGCGGAAGCGGCCCGCGACGAGGCGCAGGACCTCGCCAATGTCGGGTATGTGTCGGAAGGCCACGCGGGGCTGGCGAAGGTCGACGGAAAGACCACGCAGGCCGACGCGGGCGGCGTGATCACCGTGAAAGATGTGGCGATTGGTGGGGATCTCGGGGATCTGGCGAGCGCGCGGGGGCAGATTGGGGACAATATCCGGATCAATACAGCTTCGGATCTGAACGCGTATACCAAGGCTGGCAACTGGCTTTTTTCGGATGCCGCCGCAGGAGAAAATTTTCCAAATATCGGTAGGGGTGGAGAACTTAACTGCTACGTTTCAACCACGGCAATATTCCAATTTTTTACTGAATTTAACAATAACAGAAGGTATATTCGATACGGAATCCCCAACAGTACGTGGACGAACTGGATACAATTTATTTCTGTCGCTCAGCTCGGTGACGGCATTCGTAACACAAACGGCATCATCTCCGTACCTGAGTATGAGGGCGCGACGGCATCATCTGCCGGAACCAGCGGCCTTGTTCCGCCCGCAGCCGCCGGGCAGCATGAAAGCTTTTTGACCGGAGGCGGGGAGTACAAGCCCGCGCTCTCAACTGGCGGCGGCGTCATGACGGGCAGCATCCAGATCAATGATCTTGAAAATGCGATCGGGGCTGCACCCTCTACCAATACTGAGCGCGGCCTGTTTCTTGGCGACAAAAACAGTGTGATCATGGGCGGGTTCGATGTCATACAGCGCGCATCGGATAACGCTAAATACACGCAATTCTATTCAAAAAATAGCAGTGGACATATCACGTCCATTGCTGCTGTGACTTATGAAGACGGCACAAGAGAACTTGTGGCGGATAGCCCTCTCCAAATCAATGACATACAAATAAAACAGGTCGTTGACGGCGGAAGAAGGGTAATCGTGCTCTCTGGGGCGCGTGGCAAGGAAGGGTATTCATTTCGTTTTTCCCCGGACACGGGGGAGGCATATATGGATGGCCGTGTAATACATGCGAAAGCCGATACCGCCGGATACGCAGATACCGCCGGAAGTGCTCCGGCAAATGGCGGGACGGCATGGGCCGCGAACCGCCTGCGCAGGGAAGGGGGCGTCGATACCGTCTGGGATTGGGCGGGACAGGGAGGCCAACCCGGTTGGCTGTGGGGAGGTAATGACGGCGTCAACATGTACGTCTACAACCCCTC
>MJGMD1__coassemble_3047_pt1 | contig 7488 bp, 9 predicted proteins | sample MJGMD1__metabat2_low_PE_007 | metagenome-assembled genome bin MJGMD1
ACAGCACCAGCCCACGGCACCAGCCACAGCACCAGCCCACGGCACCAGCCACAGCCCGCATCATATAACAATGATGCGGGCTGTGGGCTTACCTAAGAAATAATTATTGTTAAAACAATATGATAAAATATTTTTAGTTTTATGTATATCAAAAAAGTATTTTTTGATTGACACAATACAAGAAGGACTTTATATCTATCTCAACAAAGGGGAATACCTCCCCATGCCCGCCGGGGGCATACACCCGGCAAGTTGCCGCGTGACTGACGACGCGGAAAGGGCCTTGCTATGCTGATCTACAGCACGCCGGATTTTCCTGATCTCCGCTACTTCGATCCTTCTCCCTCGCTTATCCGCCTGGCGCAGCGCCAGGCGGAGCGCGCCGACACACTGACGCTGTGCGAAGCATTGCGCCACCTGCGCGCTCTGCTCACGCGGCGCAATCGCGTCGTGATGCTCGCCGTCTTGAGCGAGCTGGAACGCCGCGATCCTCGTGCGTTTCACGCTTGGATGTCGGATTTCGGGTCACACATTCCCAGCCCTGCGCCATACTTTAGCGCGTAACTCTGTAATGTCATTACGATATATGCTGCTGGCCGTCGCAACGGCCCTGCTGCTGGTCTTGTCTCATGTCTTCCGGCGGGAAGCCTCCGCCAAAACACAACATACTAAGAACAAAGGGGAAAATCCCATGTCCGCCGAAAATACCACCGCCACCGAAACCGCCGAGCTTACCGTCTCCATCCGCGCCGATTACTTTTGGCACGCGGCGCAGTTCGTAAGTGAAGAGCAAACCGGGGGCGGTTATGAAGCCCTGCGCGGCGTCTGCATAGAGCCCGCGGCCGAAGGCGTGATCATCTCCGCGATGGATGGACACCAGCTTTGTTGTTGGCACGATGCCGCAGGATACGCCGACAAACGCCGTGTCATCATGCCCACCGCCGACATGCTCGGCATCGTCAAGCCGTCTTTTTCCCGGCGCGGGCATACCCCCGGAAACCTTTCCGTCAACGGGGCCGGGGCGTGGCTCCTTACCCGTGGCCGCACGTCCATATCCGGCATCAAGGCTTTCGACATCACGCAGGAGTTCCCGGGTATTACACCCTTCATCGCTCGTGCGTTCGGTTTTCAGCCTTCAGCGGAAGCCGTGACACTTCCCGCACTGAACCTCGCACGGTTCGCGTTCGGCAAGCTCTCCCTGTGCCTCACGCTGACGGCGCTTGACGATGGGCGCATGGTATCCGTCACGAACTCTCAAGAACCGGATTTTTTCGGCTTGATCATGGGTATGCTTCCGACTCCCGAAGATCCCCGAGACTTGCGCACGCCCGCGTTCATCCGCCGGATGTTGGGCATGGACGAGCCGGAAGATCCGATCGTCGTCACGCAGCCGGAACCGGAACCGCTCCCCGACATCACCCCGGAAAACGACGAGGACGCCCCCGCTATATCCGACACCGAACCGCAGGCCGCACAGCCGGAACGCCCCGAATCTCGCGCAACCCGCAAGCGCCGCCGTGCCGTTCGCCGTGTTTCCCGCCATCACGTCCCTGAAACCGAACCGCAGGCCGCGCCGCTGGCACTTCCCGCGTCCCCGGCTCCGCTGCTTCCCGCCGTGGTCGCCGTGGCGCCCGTCGCATCGGAAGAGGCCCCGCAGGACGTCGCCGGCGCCATTCCCATGCCTGCCGCCCCTATTCCGTCTAAGTCTGATTGCTGCGTGAAGTTCCGCACAGCCCGCGCCGTCCGGCGTCAAGCCCGCCGCGTCGCTCCCCACCATGCCGTCCCCGCTTCCCGACCCGCAGCAGGTTTCCCCGGCGTCGCCGTGGGGCTTGCCGTCATGCTGGCCTTTGCCGGAACCATCGGCGGGCGTGGGTTGGAGCTGGTGACGCTCTTGCTGTCGCAAGCCCTCGCCTAACCCCGTGACGCCCCCTGTTTTCGGGGGCGTCATCCCGACCATCACAACACTATACAAGAAAAGGGAATCCCTCCCGCCGTCCGCCGGGGGCGTACGCCCGGCAAGTTGCCGCGTGACTGACGACGCGGAAAAGAGAAAAGACATGAGCAAGATCGACTATTACGAACGGCAGGAAGCACGGGGCGAACGGTATATCCAGCGGGCGGCCAAAGCGCGGAGAAACGCGGCGTTCGCCGCCCAAAAGGCCGGGGAAATGGCCGCCGTCATCCCCGCTGGCCAGCCCATCCACGTCGGGCACTACTCGGAAAAAAGCGATCGGCGCTATCGTGAACGCATCGGCCAGACGATGGACAAGGCGATCCGCCTTGACGACAAGGCCGATTACTACGCGGAAAAAGCGGAAACCGTGGGCAGGGGCGGCATTTCTTCCGATGCGCCGGACGCGATCGTACTGCTTGAACACAAGTTGACAGAACGCGAAGCCAAGCAAGCCCGGATGAAGGAGATCAACGCCGCGTTCCGAAAGGGCGACGCCGCGTTGCTCGCCCTCGGCATGACGCAAGCCGAGATCGACAAGATGCGGGAAAACATGCCGTCATACTTCGGCCAGCCCTTCCCGTCCTTCTCCCTGTCGAACAACGGCGCGGAAATCCGCCGTCTGAAGAAGCGGATCGAGAGCCTGAATACCTCGGCTCGGGACGAAACGACGCGCACGGCCTTTGACGGCGGCGTCATCGTCGACAATGCCGAGGAAAACCGCCTGCAAATCATCTTTGACAGCAAGCCAGACAAGGCCGTCCGCGACGCACTCAAGGGACGCGGGTTTCACTGGAGCCCCAACAACCGCGCATGGCAACGGAAGCGGAGCCATGACGCGACGTACTGCGCCCGCCTGATCTGCGGACTCGCCGACTAATGCGGCCATCGGCGCGGGGGGAACCCCTCCGCGCCGTCAACACTTCACGAAAAAAAGGAAAAGCATCATGCAGGCATCACCGCAGGAACTCCGCGCAAGGCAAATCGTCGCTTCCCGTTCCACCGCTTCGCTGTGTGAGATTTTCGAGGCTTTGGACGACCCGAAGAGCCTAAGATTTCTTGAAGAAAGCACGGTTCGGGGCTGGATCATGGATGAGCTGGAAAAGCGCGACCCCGAAGCGTTCGAAGCGTGGCTTGACTGTACCGATCCCGTCTACGGCAACCGCCCCAGCGCCTTTTTCCTCGCCGAGCCGAGCCGCTGGCGGCATTTCGGGCTTGCGTCTTTAGCCGTGAAACCGTAAAGGGCAAAGGGGAGCCTTCCCACAGTCCGCCGGGGGCTTATTCCCGGCACGTTGCCGCATGGCGCACGATGCGGAAAGAGATTCCGACCATGCTTTCCGATCTTCTCTTATCTTTCCCCTGTCTTTTTCCCTAACCGACTATGCCGCCCTGTCGTTAAGATGAGGCGGTCTTTGACTTATCCTATCTTCAGGCTACAAAAGGAGTCTTTCATGGACAGCATTATTTTCCCTCGCACCGGGGAAATTCCGCTGGAGTTTACCGGAGAAATCATTTTCACAGAAACAACAGACACTCCCGGCAAAAAAAAGTGTTCCCGCTACCATCAATTGCGTCTTGCCCGCACTACGGGCGGCTCTTTCGTGGCGGCCATAGGTTTTCGCGCAACGTATGACGGCGATTATGACTACGATTGGGCCAAGGTTGGAACAGCCGAAGAAATCGCCGCGTGGATCAAGGCATTCGATCCGCTTTGTGTACTGCTGGGATTTCCAGCCGGAAAACAGTTTGAGGAAAAGCAGAAAAGGTTAGAGCTGGATATTCGCCTCCGCTTTGCAACTGCGGCAACGCGCTTGTTGGGAGAACTGAATATCGTCGAGCATATCGAATGAGGAAAAAAGAGGAAGAGCATGGCTATTCAACCTTCTTGGCTGCCGCCCATTCCCGTGGCGATGGAGGAATGAGATGAAAAAGAGTGATGAGAAAAAAACAGGCAGACCGAAAGGCTCAACCACTCCAAACGCAAAAATCATGTTTTCCGTTCGTATACGACCAGAAATCCGCGAAGCCATCTATACCTACGCCGAGCGTTCGGGAATCCCTATTCCTCAGATAGTCGAACTCGGCATGTCGGCCTACCTTGTCGCGCAGGGAGAAAAGACGCTGGAGGAGTACGCAGCCACAGGCAGGATATATGATGGCAAACAGAGCCTGAGATTTGACCAGTATTTAGGTTTTCGTGTTGAGGGCGAGCTGAACGATACCGATATGAGCCGCTATGTATACCATGTCGTCCGCGACAAGGACAACACCCCGGCAACCCCGGAAGTTTTCCCCACCCTGAAAGATGCCTTTAACTGGATGCAGGCGCAGCGCTGATTTCCCTGAGTTTTTGAAATCCTTTTTCCATGAGATTTTCGATCCGATTTCCCATGAAAGAATGAAACGCCTCTTCTCAATTCAAGGAAGAGGCGTTCTTGGTTTTACGCAACCCGCGCGTGCTTTACCCGGTCCCTGACTTCCGCGCGCTTTGCGTCGTTGAAACGCTCGACCGTGCCAACAAGGTAGCCGGTGATCCTGCGGATACGCTCGAATCTCACACCTTCACCTACCCTGCCGTTTACAACCGGAAAGGATTCCCATTTATCATTTATCATTTTTATATCACCTTATTATAGGAGATTCTTTTCCAAAATGTAAATCATACACACGCATTCCCTCAAAATTTACAACGTTTTTACTCTTAACTCCGGCGGCGACTGTTTCCCCGTCCTCTCGCTCTCATACCTGCTTTTGCAGCGCTCCCTCGGCATCGCAACTATGCGGTACGGGGGCGCATACGTTGGCCGGTTCCGCAGGCCACGGGCAAACGGGATCGTCCGGCCCTTCCCATGGGAAGCCCGGCTGTTGCGGCAAATCGCGGAGAGCCTGCCTGTACGCCAGCCAGTTCAGATATCCGGCGTCCGTGAGCGTCGTTTCCCCGTCGCTGGCGAGCTGGTCGCGGTGGCGTTCGACGAGCCATGCACAGGCCGCCAACCTTGCGTCCCGTTCGGCGCGCACACGTTCGGAGCGGGCCCCCGTGCCATTGTACTCGGCAAACCGGGCCGCTTCGGCTGCCGCGGCTTCGGCGTCAAGGCGTTTCCGTTCACGCTCGAAAGCCCGGATGCCGGGAAGCACATACTCCCGGTACGTATTGCCCACGTCGCCGCCCTCCGCCATAAATTCAAGGTTGGGGCGGCCGTCGTCGAACTCCACATGCCCCACGCCGTTCCGCCACTGAACGGCGCGCACGGCTTCGGGATATGCGTATGCGGCCTCCAGCGCTTCGCCGTCCACGATGACAAGCCCGTCAGGCACAATGATGGATACGGATTCAGGCATGGCTTGCCTCCACGGGCTGTATGGCGGCGGTATGCTCAGGTTGGATCAATGCGGGATCGCCGTGCGCCAGCCCGATGAGCTGCCTGCGGGTGGCTTCGCATTCCCTGAGGTTTTCAACGCGGCCCGCCGAAACCTCGGCGCCCACCTTGTTCACTTCTCCGGCCACGAGGCCAAGGGCATTGGCGTTTTCAAGCAGGAGCATGGGCGTCAGCACAAGGGCGCATCCCTCCATATTGGCATCCGTCACGCCGCCTTTGCCGCTGTAGCTCATCCACAGTTCGCACCCGCCTTTCTTGTTGTGTTGCGGGCAGTCCTCAAAATTCCTGTACGGGCATCCGGCCATGTTTCCTCCTATGCCTTTTGCGCGACGATGAAGTCGATGTATTTGACGTTGAGATTCAGAGCATGGGAATGCGAAGTGCCGGAGAAGCCGTGCGTGTGCGCACCGCTCCCTCCCGCTTCCGCGCATGTCATTGTACCGAGATTCGGCCCCGTCCCCGCGTACAGGTATGACTTGTAGTCCCCGCCGGACTCGCGCCGGACGTAGTGTGTCACCGAGTGCTTGTGTTTCGGCATTTGCGCCACAGTCAGAGTGGTGGAACCGACACTTCCTCCCCCCGCCGTGGCGGTCGTGGCCCTGCCCGTAGCGAAAGCCGTGGAGAAAGCCAGCCCCGCCGTATAGTTCGTGACGTTTCCGGTCACGAGCCGCAGGGCGGCGTTGTTATACTCCGCCGCGGTGATTTTCGTCCATCCTGTGGGTGCGTTCGTTTGCTGGAAAAGCATCCGGGTCCCGGAAGGGAACAATTTGGCCAGCACGGCGGCGGAGGAAGGAACTTTCGCGCCGTCGTTGGTCAGGGTGGCGGCCATGTCCTTGTCCATGAGGAATCTGGCATAGGCTCCCCATGTCTTGCCGCGATCGGCGCTCTCGCGGGTGAAGACGCGGTGATCGTTCGTCCCCACCGTCCCTTGCCGATACAGGACTTGGCGGACGAACCCGTGGGAACTGGACATGACGTGAACGTAAAAGTTAACCCCTTCGGGCAGGTGCAGGCCGTCGTTGTTGTTCAGCGAATAGCTGCCGGAATCGGCAAGCGTGTCGATGTCCTTTTTGGCTGTGGCGTCGAAGTGCGGACAGGCCCCGATCTGACCGCGCTTCACGGCTGTGTCCGAGAGTGTCCCGTCCACAGTGACGTCCGTAGCCATGCCGTTGATGAGGTTTCCGTTGCCGTAGGAGCCCGAGGCATTGCCCGGAAAAAAAGCGCGACGGTTGCCGGGATCCACAATTTCCGAGCTGAGGAAGTGGAATCTTTTGCCCGTCACCCGGGCGGCGTCCTTGAAGCTGGCCTCCGTGATGGTGCTTCCGATGTTGATGACGCTGAAGTCCGCAGCGCAGAGAAAGGCCGTGGAGTAGGAAACGTTCTCAAGAATATCGAACGTCGCGCCGTTGATGATGTCCACAAGGCCATGACGATAGGCGTTTAGATAGCATGACGTTTGGACCGTCTGCGCCTTGATGCCCGTAACGGACGTCGAGTCAAAGAAAAACCTTCCGCTGTAGCCCGCAACCACCGCCCCGATTTTGTTGTAGTACTGGGCGTGGATTCTCGACTGGTAGGAGCAGGCGACGCGATCCGCTTCGATATTGCGCAAAAGCAGCATAGCGCCATTGGCTGCGGTGAGCGTCCCGAACTTGGGCATATCCGCGGGTTCGGTGGTCGCGTCGGCGGCAGCCAGCGAGGTCACAACGATTGCCGCGCCGGAAGAATGGAAGTTGTACAGCGTGAGGTTTCCCCATTCTCCGGGGCCTAAGTGCAGGAAAACGCTTCCGCTAACGCCGGGTTTCATCATGAGCATTTTATAAATGGCCATGCTCATGGACAACACAGGCTGGTCGGGGGTGTAGCCGCCATTGGTATCCGAACCAGTTTTGGAAACGTAGACATGCACGGAGCCGTTCAAAAAGCCCGTGCGTGGCAGCCATGTCCCCCATGTCGCGCCGTTGTCGTAACTCGTGCGGGCCATCTCCCATTGATACGCCTTGCTCGGGGAGGAACATAGCTGCGTGATGTTGTCGTCGCCCCATACGATGACATCGAGGAGCATATCCCCGGCAATGGGGAAGTTCAGGGCGGTCGTCGCCTTATAAACGTTGTAGCGCCCCTGCTTGAGGATCGTGTTCGCGTCCACGGAGGTCAGGC
>MJGMD1__coassemble_3130_pt1 | contig 7158 bp, 6 predicted proteins | sample MJGMD1__metabat2_low_PE_007 | metagenome-assembled genome bin MJGMD1
GGGGGTGTGGGGGAAGGGAGGAGAGGGCTTTCTCCAGAAAGCCCTCTCCTCCCTTCCCCCACATTTTACATCTTTCCCGTATAAATCAGAATGCCGTTGGCAATGCCGCGCGCAATGGAGGCGCGGTATGCGTCGACGGCCAGACGTTCGGCTTCGGTCTTGTTGGTGCAGTAGCCCACTTCGATCAGCACGCCGGGCACCCCGGAACGGCGCAGGACATGGAAGGGGGCGGTCTTGATGCCGCCGTCGTGGGTCCGGTAATTCTTTTTCCTGAGATACTTGAGCGTCGTCTCGTGGACGTTCCGCGCAAGGCGGCGGGATTCCTGTTTCTGGATGGTGAAAAGGCGATGGGGCGGCAGCTTTTCCCGCGTGGCGCGGCTGCGGTCGCGGAGGGCGTTTTCGACGGCGGCGAGGCGGGTTGAGGCCGAGGTGCGGGAAACGTCGAGATAGTACGTCTCAAACCCCTGCACGCCTTCGGACGGGTTGGCGTTGACGTGGATGGAAATGAACAGGTCGGCCTTGTTGGTGCGGACTTTGTCGGCCCTCTGCTCCAGCGTGATCCATGTGTCGGAGCGGCGCGTGTACCGGACGTTGAGGCCGCGCGAGGACAGGATCGCCCCCACGCGCTTGGAGATGTCCAGTGTAAGATCCTTTTCCCTGATGCCGTTGTGGTGCGTGCCGGGGTCTTTGCCGCCGTGCCCCGGATCGATGAGCACCGTTTTTACGCCGAGACGGAACGGTTTGCCTCTAGGCTGTTTTTGCTTGCTTGCCTTGCTGGCGGCGGAAGGCGATTGCCGTTTTTCTTTGGGCGAGAGCGTCGCAAGGTAACTGGAGGCGTCCTTGGCCGTATTGGAAGAAGGGTATTTTTTGAGGATCTGTTGGAGCAGTTCTTGCGCTCCGGCCTTGTCGCGGAGGATCTGGCCCCGCAGCCGTGCCGCCCGGTACAGGCTGTCGTCGGCCAGCGAGCTTTTGGGATAGAGGCGGACGAGCTGGAGATACCGGTCCACCGAGCGCCGGGCGTCCTTGGCATTGGAGGCGCAGCGGGCCAAATGATCCAGCGCTTCGGCGGAGCGGAACAAGGCCGCTGAGCGCTCTTTCCATTTTTTTTCGACCCGGTAGACGGTCAGGAAGGTTTCGGCAAGCTTTTCCCACGGCTCACGCTGGAGCCGTTTTTTGGATTTTTGAAGCTGCCCCATATCCCGGATGGCCTTATCGTATTTTGCCGGGTTGGGGCCGGCAGCGGCGGGGGCGGCGGATACGAACGCGAAACACAACGCCAGCAGAATGCACCATGAAAGGAACAGGCTGTTTTTATGAGTAATTTTGTTTTCGTCTCTTGGCTGTTGTGAGGTATCCATGCCGTAGTGGGGGAAGGTTTTTTGAGCGGTTGCGTGATTTTCATCAAGAGTACCAACGGGAAAAAGAAAAAACAAGGAAGGATAACCGTGAAAGGGTGAGAAAGGCGGCATGGACATTCCGGGATATCCAAGGCACGGTGAGGGCGCCGTTTTTCCCATTGCATACCGGCGGCGCACGGTATATAGCTTGCGGCTTCTGATTGATTGAACAAACAGTATTCTTCCGAGGCTCCCATGCTGTCCATCCTTTCCACGCTGGTTCCCGTATTTGGCATCATCCTGTTTGGCATCGTCGTTGAACGGATGGGTTTTTTGCCCATAGAAACATCGGGCTGCCTCAACCAGTTCGTCTACTGGATCGGCCTGCCCATGATGCTGTTCAACCAGCTTGCCCGTATGGAAGCGGGGCAGATGTCGGGAGCCATGGTTGGGGGCATCCTGCTCGGCTACGGGATCACCTACCTGTTCGCATACGTGGTCTTCTCGAGCCTGCTGCGGAGGCGTTGGGAGGAAAGCTCGGTGTTCGCCCTGCTGTCGAGTTTCCCGAACGCGGCGTTCATGGGCTTGCCGATCGTGGTGCTCCTGCTGCCGGACAGTTCCGAGGCCGCCATCGTCGCCAGCCTTTGCGCTGTGATGACCTCCGCGAACCTGCTTTTCACGGACGGCAGGCTGGAAGCCGGGAAACATAAGGGCGAGGGCCGCAAGCAAGTATTCCTGTCCCTGATCCGTTCGCTGTTCCACAATCCTCTGCTCATCTATTCGGCGCTCGGCGCGGCGGTGAGCCTGCTCCATATCGCCGTCCCGAAGCCGATCCTGTCGATGTCGGCCATGCTCGGCTCCACGTCCGCCCCCTGCGCGCTGTTCTGCATGGGCATGATCCTCTCCAAGCAGATGACTTCCTCGCAGGGCTTCGTAAAGGGATGGGCCAGGCGCCAGTTTCCTTTGCACGTGCTGAAACTGGTGGTGGAGCCGCTTTTCATTTTCGGCGTCCTCTACCTGCTCGGTGTGCGCGGCATCGCGCTTGCCTCGGCGACCATCGTGGCGGCCATGCCCACGGCTGTGGCGGCTTATATCATTGCTGAAAAATATCAGGTGGCTACAGAAGACTCTTCGCTCGGCATCGTGGTAGATACAGCCTTATCGGCGGTGAGCATCCCTCTGCTCATCGTGGCGTTCCAATACTACGGTCTGCTGTAGGGGGGAGAGGCGTTGCCGCAGGAGCAGCAAAACATCCGCCGCTGGCTGGTGCGGCTTACGGGCCCCATCTTCATCGAGATGGTGCTGATCATCCTGCTCGGCATTGTGGATACGGTCATGCTCAGCCAGTGCTCGGACAACACTGTGGCCGCCGTGGGCGTGGTCGTGCAGCTTTTGAACATGATCTTCCTCGTCTTTGAGGCCACGACAGCCGGGACGTCCGTGCTCTGTTCGCAGTTCCTCGGGGCGCGCCAGATGGACAACGTATTCCGCGCCATCGGCGTATCGCTGGCCTTCAATATGATGATGGGCGTCATCGTCAGCGCCGCCCTCTTTTTCGGGGCCGAACGCATCCTGCGCCTTATGGAACTGCGGCCCGAACTCATGGGCGACGGCGTGACGTATATGCGCATCGTGGGCGGGTTCGCGTTCTTTCAGGCCATCTCGCTGACCCTTTCGTCCATCCTGCGGAGCGCTGGCATGGCCTATTATCCCATGCAGGTGACCTTTCTCATCAACATCATCAACATCATCGGGAATTATACGCTCATTTTCGGGCATTTCGGCTTCCCCGCCCTTGGGGTCGAAGGCGCGGCCATCTCCACGTCGTTCAGCCGCGGCGTAGCCATGTGCCTGCTGCTCTTCATCCTGTTCCGCAAAAAACTGACGTTTCCCCCCTCCTTTCTCTGGCCCTTCCCTTTCGGGGTGCTCCGCAAGATGCTGTCCATCGGCCTGCCTTCCGGGGGCGAACAGCTTTCCTACAGCCTTTCGCAGGTGGTGATCACCTATTTCGTCAACATGCTCGGCAATGAGGCTCTCGCCGCACGTACCTACGCCGTGAACATCGTGACCTTTTCCTACGTATTCGCCATGTCCGTGGGGCAGGGCGGCGGCATCTGCATAGGGCACCTCATCGGCAAGGGGCACAAGAACGCCGCATTGCTCCTCGGGCGGTACTGCATCCGCATCACGCTGATGATTTCCTTTTCGGTGGCCCTGCTTTCCGCGCTCCTCGGAAAGAGCGTCATGGGGCTGCTCAGCGACAACCCCGAAGTCGTATCCCTGACCGCCCTGATCCTCTGCATCGACGTCGTCCTTGAACTTGGGCGCGCCGTCAACATCCTGTGCGTGAACTTCCTCCGCGCTACCGGCGACGCCGTGTACCCGTTCATCATCGGGCTTATCTTCATGTGGGGCGTGGCGACCGTCGGCGGTTACGTGCTCGGCGTTACGCTCGGCTTCGGGCTCGTCGGGATGTGGATCGCCTTCACGATGGATGAAAGTATCCGCGCCGTCCTCTTCTGGCGCCGCTGGCAGAGCCGGCGCTGGATGGGCAAGAGCATCGTCGCCCGGTAGATGAGCCTTGAAAGGGCATAAAGGCGCTACAGAAACTCTCTCTCTCTCTCTCTCTCTCTCTCTCTCTCTCTCTCCTGTCGCGGGAACGAACTCCTTTCGCGCGGCCTCCCCACCGGTCGAAAATCTTTGGAGGTGGAGGGATGGGGGCGTGGGGGAAGGGAGGAGGGACCTTTCTCAGAAAGGTCCCTCCTCCCTTCCCCCACATTATTCTCCCCCTACAACGCTTTCACAAGCCCGACGACGGAAATGATCATGAGCAGGGCAAGGACAACCTTGCGGAAGCGGGCCTCGTCGACGGTGGAGAACCAGCGGTTGCCGAACCACATGCCGCCGAACATGGGAACCATGAAGACGAGGGTAAAGATGATGGTATCAAGGCTGATGAGCCCCTGCTGCCAGTAAAAGAGCGAGGCCCAGACGTCTGTGAACAGGAAAAAGGCGATGAGCGAAGCGCGCCCAACGGCGGCCCCGAGCGGGCTGGACAGGAAAAAGAGGATGATCGGCGGGCCGCCGTTGGCGGAAGCGCCGTTGATGACCCCGGCGAGGAGTCCGACGCCCGTGGTCTGGGGCGGCGTGGGCGCGTTCTTCGGCCGCAATCCGCAGTAGAGCATGGAAGTGAGGATAAGGACTACGGCATTGATGATCAGGCGCATGGCGTCCACGGGTATGGATACCAGGCAATAGACTCCGAAGGGAGTGCCGAGGGCCACGCCGAGCGCAAGCCAGCGGAGGGATTTCCAGTGGACCTGCTTGTAGACGAAGGGCAGGTGCCCGATGCTGGCCAGCACTTCCCAGAACAGGATGACCGGAGCCACCTGTGCCGGGGGGAAGAACAGCGTCAGGAGCACGATCATGATCATGGAAAAGCCGAATCCCGTTGCGCCGCGGACGATACCCGCCAGAAAAACGGCGGTGAAGACATAGGCGAACAGAAGCGGGGTGAAGCCGGACATAAGGCCTCCTCGGATGGTGCGGGGACGGATGCCCGTCCCCGAAAACGCCCTGCGGGAGCGGGGCATCGGGGATCGGCCTAACGTGGGCGTAAGCCCCCTGTCAAGTGAGCCGCAGGGCGGAAAGGACAATGGGTTGCGCTTGCGGGTGAAGGCTTTTCGGGGTATCATCACTTCTTTATATGACAGTTCGTTCCGAAAGCTGCGCCTTGCCTATGGAACCTTCATATCCCGTCTTGAACTCAGACCTCTTACGAGTACCCCTCCATGACCATCAAAAGCAATTCTCCCCGAGATTCCCGCAACCCCCGAGATTTCAACGACCCGCGGAACAAGCCGCAAGAACGTTCCGAACGGACGGAGCGCCCGGAACGCTCCGAATGGGCCTCCCGTCGCCCCGAGCGTCCCGAATGGTCGAACCGCGACCGTTCCGAGCGGGCTCCGCGCCCTGATTGGGCCGCCCGCGGCGAACAGCGCCGCCCCCCCCGCGATCGTTTTGAAAACGGCGACCGCCCCCGTCCGCAGAGAGGCTCCGGGCTCATCGCCGAACTGCGCGAACTCGACCGCGATCTTATCAAAATGATCGCCCGCCGCAGCCGTATGCTGACCCGCCTGCCCAATGCCGGAACGTCGGATCACGAACGCGAGCTGCGTACTTCGTGGGAAGAAAACGCTTCCGCGGTCAGCCGCGATCCCAAACTTATCCGCCAGATTTTCGCACTGCTTCAGGAAGTGGAAGTCGCTCCCGCCGATATGGAGCAGCCTTCCGCCTTCAACCTTGCTCCGGCCCGCAAGGCGCTTGCCGTGGAACTGCCCGCTCCCGCTTCCGATCGCCTGCCCCGCGTCCGCATGGTGCTCGCGGCCAGCGGCGCCACCGAATGTACCCTTCACGGCGTGCCGCTCAACGGCCCGGTCATGGAGTGCCTGAAAGGGCTCAATCAGGTCGGTGCCCGCCTGCGCTGGGAAGAGGACGGGCGTATCCTCTGCCAGGGCGGCGAACCGGTTTCCGGCTACAACAAGTCCATCCTCGACAAGGTGGTGCACGTCGGCGACGATCCGTTCAACCTGTACCTGATGCTGTTCCAGATGGTGACGCGGCCCGCGCGCCTCAAAATTATCGGCGAGAGCGGCCTCAAGTTTGTGGACTTGGCTCCGATCCGTCATTTCCTGCCGCTGCTCGGCGCGCGCCTGACCAGCGTGGTTCCCGGACAGGAGGGCTTGCCCGCCCGTCTGGAGTCGTCGGCCATGTTGCCGTCCGACGTGGCCGTGCCCGCCGAACTGCCCGCCGACGCGCTGGAAGCCCTGCTCGTGGCCACGGCAGGATGGGAACGTGACGTGACGGTCGACTTGAGCGGACACGCCGAAGGCCGCAACATCGTCTCCAAGGTCCTGCCCATCCTCCAGAGCGCGGGCATCAAGGCCAGCCTCACGGATACCGAAGATACCCTTTCCCTGCATGTGGTTCCCGGCAAAGCCCAGTTCTCCGACGAACTGCTCCCCGGCATCAATGTCGTCGCCGCGGCGACGCTGCTCGCCATGCCCGCTTTTGTCGGCGGCAGCGTGAAGCTTTCCGGCCGTTGGGAAGCCACCGGCGACGCCAGAAGCGGCGACGCCGTCAAAGGCCTGTTCTCCAAACTGGGCGTGAACCTCTCCGTCGCCGATGGCGAACTGTCCGCCTCCTTTGGCGAAGGCATTGCCGAGGGTGAGCCCCTTCCGTCGCCCAACCCGGTTGATGACCTCACGGGTTTGCCTTCAGCGCTCCTGCCGCTTGGCTTGGCGCTGTCCCTTATCCCCGCCGTGCGCTCGAAGGGCGGGGTCATGCCCAAACTGCCTGAGAGCGTGGATAAGGTCCTTGTGGAAAGCTTCCTGAATCAGCTTGGCTTGTCTTGCGAAGACGGGCGGCTCGTTTCCATCGAGCCCTCCACCACGCCGTGGGCCAGCCCGACCGTGCAGTGGGCTCTGGCGCTCTCTCTGGCGGCCTTCCTCCGTCCGAATATCAAATTGAGCAATCCCGGCATCGTCACGAACTATCTGCCCGTTTACTGGAACATTTATAACACGTTGCCGACCCCTTCGATGACCCGCAAGGCGCAGGAGGAAGAGACGGCGCCCGCAGCCAACAGCCGTCCGGCCCGCCGCCGGGTGCTGGCCAGCCATACCCCCGAATCCGAAATGCCCGACGAAATCGTCTATCCTGACGAAGACTAGGGCTGGGTCTGGGCGTTTTGAAAAGAATGTGAAGAGATTGGGGAGGGGGAGGAGAAACTTTCTTAGAAAGTTTCTCCTCCCCCTCCCCA
>MJGMD1__coassemble_3525_pt1 | contig 5767 bp, 5 predicted proteins | sample MJGMD1__metabat2_low_PE_007 | metagenome-assembled genome bin MJGMD1
AAGACGTACTGATTGCCGCCGGAATACGCCCGCAGTTTTTCCAGAACGGCCAGTGCCTGCCTGCTGAGAGGGACAAGATGGTCGCGCCGCATTTTCATACGTTCCGCCGGAATGCGCCAGATGTTGTCCTCAAAATCAAATTCTTGCCATTCGGCGCAACGGATTTCCGTTGTCCGGCAAAAGGTAAGGGCCATAATCTGCAAGGCGCTCCTGACGACCAGGGATCCCTGATAGTTGTAGATGGCGTGCATCAGCCGTCCCACCTTCTCCGGTGTCGTCAGGGCGGGCCGGTGTTTTTTTACATGAGGCATGAGAGCGCCGCGCAAATCCGCCGCCGGGTCACGTTCCGCACGGCCGGTGGCAATGGCATAGCGCATGATGCAGGAACAGTGATTTTTGAGTGCGTGCGCCGTGCCTATGATGCCCCGCGCCTCGACTTTCCGCAGCAAGGCCAGAAGTTCGGGGGCGGTTATGGCATTAACAGGTTTGGAGCCAATGAACGGAAAAAGGTTTCGTTTCAGCCGCCGGTAGGTCGTGTCCGCATAGCCCGGCGACCATTTGGTCTTTTGGCGTTCAATCCATTCCATCGCCACCAGCTCAAAGGTGTTCTGTGCAAGTTGCTTGTCCAGCTTTCGTTGAGCGGACGGGTCGATACCGTTCTCAATGGCTTTTCTGGCGTCGGCGGCTTTTTCCCTTGCCTCTTTCAGGGAGGTTGCGGGATAGGTGCCGAGGGAAATCAGCTTTTCCTTGCCCTGAAAATGGTATTTCAGCCTCCAGCTTTTTGTGCCGCCCGGCGTGATGAGCAGGTACAGCCCTTTGGCATCAAAGAGTTTCTGTTGCTTTTCAGCCGGTTTGGCGGCGCGGATTGCGGTATCGGTCAACGACATGGGGTAGTCCTCCTTTGCAGGTTTGTTTACCCCCGGATATACCCCAAAAAATGGGGTATGTCCATGTGCCTTCTCAAATTTTGTTGGACGATAGCATGGTATTTTATCAAATAATAACAATATGTTTTGTACAAATTTGGATGATATTTGACACTATGACGCTTTGTACATGTCCACAGTGCCCCACGCGCCCATACCCAACCCGGCAGCGTACCCGGTAAGTGTGATGCCTTTGGCCACGCCTTTGGCGTTGTCCGCAACATTTTCACCAATTTCGCCAAACGTAACGGCGGCATGGACTATTTCGGGCGCAAGTACCCAGACCGCAGCCATACACATGAAAGCGGCGGTGAAACGGAGGGGAGAAGCAGCCGTAAGATACGTATTGATGTTCATGGAACTTTCCTCTTAGCCAAGAATTTTGGCGATATATGTTTGCACGTCGCCTCCGATTGTGGCACCGATGCCGCGCAGGAAGGTGACGAGGTTGACGGCGATGATGCCTCCGAACAGATGTACAATGCCCCGGCTGAAATTCATGGATTGATTGGGGGTGTCGCGCATGAGACATAGCCCCCGCGCAATGCCGATGACCCCGACAGTAGCGATGGCGTATACCGCGAATTGGATGTAGATGGAGCCGGGCGAAGACGGCGGGCTGTAACTCAGCGACTGCTCGGAGCTTTGGTTGAAAACAGTCATGGATAATGAATCCATGAGCGCAGGAAGATTGAGCAGCAACACCGCGCAGACGAACGTCCATGCCGCCGTGGAACGGTTGAAGCGATGTTTATGGCTGATGGCCTGCCCAAGAGACATCACGGCGAAGCCGACGCCGACCAGATAGGCCAGCCGGACAAGCACCGGCCACCATTGCTGCAAGTGCGGGATGACGTTGGCGACGTAATTGTCCATGTCCTCACCTGCTCTTGACGTTGACGACGAGGACACCTACAGGCGTACCGCTTTCCAGACGAACAGTCGGCGGACGGTCAAAACCCTTTTCAAAGATTTTCCCGGCCTTTTCGCCCACCTTTCCGGCGGCTATCCATGCTTGGTCTTCCACGCTGTAGGTGTTCCAGACCATTTGATCCGTGGCGTCGTTGCCGTAGCCGTAGATGGTGCTTTGTGCGCCGCTGTACCGCTTGGCGCTTCCCAAACCCTCAAGAAACGCGGACGCGACAAGTCCGCCCCAGCGTGAGAAAAAGTGGGTATCCACGGAGCTGGCTACCGAGGCTTCCGAAGTGGACGGATCAACGGCATAGGCTTCAAGCTGGACGGTTTCGCCGGTAGGCAGTACGGCCCGGTTGAAAGCCAGAACAAGGCGTTCCTCGTGGCGCTGGAACGTGCCCATCAGACGAGTGTTGCGGTAGGCGCCGGACGTGACCGTCGCCAGCACAGCGGACGGCACATCCGAGTTCACTCCCACATCTACGATGGCATAAAGCAGATCGCCCGGCTTGAGCGTCACGGAAGGAGGAGACGTGTTCCCTGACCGTGCTGTCTCTGACGTTGCCGCAACGGGTGCGGCAATCGGAGTAGTTTCATCCGAAAAATCGTGCAGATAGACAATCTTGCCTTCGCCCACGGCAACGGCGGACAGTTTCGTATCCAATGCCGTCAGGTCATCCATCATGCGTTTCAGCATGGTATTGTCCGTGCGCGGCGTCTGGACGGGCACGGTTCGCACCGGTGCGACCGGCGGCGGGGCCGGGGGCGTGTCTTCCTTCTTTCCCACCACGGGCTTTCTTTGTCCCACAGGCGTGGGAACAAAACTTTCTCCCGCCTTGAGAGCTTCATTGGCCTGTCGCGTATCGTGTTCCTTCAGTTTCTGATTGTATTCCTCCGAGCCTTCGCCTCCCGCCTTGCCGCTGATGGCGTCCGTCCTTGCCGAAGTCAGTCTGGCCGTGGCGGACGGTTTTTCCGGGGTAAACAGGAAAAAGGATGCAAGGAGTATGGAGACGACAAGGGCAACTCCCAGAAGACTGAACAAGATGAGACGCCGCTTTTTTTCCGTGCTTGTCATATCGCTCATAGCGTGCCCTCATTTGGAAACTTGCAGGCGAATCGTCAGAATTTGCCCGTTTCTGGAAAGCATCAACCGCGACGTAACCGGCACCTCATAACATTTGGTGTTGCCCGCTCCGTTGACCACGGCTGTCCAGGCAGGCCACATCAAGGTGTGGCTGGTTCTGACGTAGTGCTTGCCGTTGTGGTTCCAGACAAGCATGTCATCGGAACCCGGCTCCACGCGGACACGCACGGCTTTTTCCGGCGGAACGCGGTCAAGAAAGGCCAGCATGGAGGAATCCGCCGTTTCCTTGATGTCCCTGATGATGGGGAGGGCGGCTTTCGGGCCGTGATGGGCAAGCTGGAAAAGGACAAGCGCGTCCGCCTTGCGCCTGGGGGCGCGGACGGAATCCGATTCCAGTCGGATGACCAGCGGTATGTCCCGGTCTTGCAGCGTGACCACAAGGGTGGACGTGGCGTAATCCTGCGTGGGCATGACGTTGAGCAGGTTTCCGTCCGGCAGTTCCGGGCGCAATACCTGAAAGAAGGACGGCCCGCCGTTGGTCACAGAAGTGACAGGCCAGGGCTGGCCGGTTGAATCATGAAAAACCAGAGACGTGGCGATATTGGCCGTGGTGAACACAGGCACGGGAGAACGGCCCGGCTCCAGCGTCACGCGCACCGTGCGTGTGTTCAATGTCGGAGACACGGGCAGCAGGGCGCGGTCGCGTTCATCCGAGCGCGAGCGATATTCCTGTATCTGGTTCTCATCCAGCGGCATCATCTGCCGCAGACTCTCTTCAAACAGGGCTTGCGCGTCCCGCGCTTTTTTGTCCGCCGTGTCCTGGGCGGCTTTCTTTTCCGTCTGTCCGAGAACTGTGTTTTGTTTTTCGGGCGGCGTGGCGGGCGTTTCATCCGCAAACGCCGGTCGCCCGGCGAGGACGGCCAACGCCAGAAGGCAGCATATTTTCTTCACGATGAATCCCTTATGTGTAAGCGGTTATGGGAAAATCAGGCGCACTGAAGACGCTTTCTCTACGGAACATCACGCCCATGCCTTTCAGGATTTCTCCCACTGAACGACACGGATTTCCGGCTTCCTTTCGGCCATTCAGCGGCGTTTCCCGCTGTCTCCGGTATTCGGCAGTCTGGCGGCGTTGCTTGTAGTCGCGGAGAAATTCGATAATCCCCAGGGTATTTCCTGGTGGCACCTCATCCGCTGATGGCGCGCGGTTTTGGGAATGCAGGTGCAGCCAGATGCCGAACGGCATGGCATCGTTGGCGACGGGTGGAAATTTTGCCGCGAATGCTTCAAATATGGGGCGTAGCCGAGTTTTGTTTGCAAGCCATGCCTCATGCTGACTCTGTTCACGTTCCTGCTGCATCCGTATTGCCCTCCGCAGGTCTTGAGTGCGTTCCTGTTCTGTCTGGCCAGAAGTCTGCACAGGATCGAGCCAGCGTTGTCCACGGAGCCAGTTTCCAAGCTGAGGTACAAATCGTCCCTGTTCCCGTTGCCAGCTTTCTGAGTTTGTGAATCTGTGAATTGCAGCATGAAGTTCAGCCAAAGGGGGCAGTTCCCCGCTTCGCAGGAGCTGGAGCCAGGCCAGACGCGCGAAGCCCTTGGCCTCCTTTTTGGGGTACATGGCCCAGGTGGATTCAAAATCGGGAAGAGAAGAAGACACACCCCCCGCCGCAGGCGTTCTGGCCATGCGGCGAACGGGACTGGCCGTTGCTTCACCCGGCGTATGGGGGGAAAGGGGGGAGTATTTTTCTTTTCTTTGTTTGCTAAGATTGGTTAAGTAGCCAAAATTTGCCTCATGGCAGCCAGCTTCTGACTGCTTGTCGGCAAAATTTGTCTCTTGCTTTTCAGCAAGCTCTTCAGGGCGCAAAAGGTAATAGATGGAAGAGCGATATTGCTCACGCCTTATAAAAATGAGCTTTTCTCTGACAAGCTCGGCAAGGTAGTTTTTAACGCTGCTGATGCTGCATGAAAGTCTTTTGGCAAGCGTTGCCTGTGAAGGCCAGCAATGGTCTTTCTCTGAGGCATAGTCACATAAAAGTGCGTACATGGCTTTTGCTCCAAACGTAATGGACTTTTGCAAAACAAACTGTGGAAGAATTGGGCCGTAAATATTTCCCTTTGGGGTAAACGTCTCCATTTTTTCTTTCTCCCGGCCCGAAAAAAGACAAAAATAGCAGATTCGTTGTTGACAACGAGGAACCTTACGGTTACTGTTGTTCTTACGTTACGTGCGTAAGAACTTAGTTCTGCAAGAAGCCGTTGAGTTACCGCTCGACGGCTTTTTTGTTTTTTGGGGCTTGGCGTTATTTCCTCAATGGAATGTCCTCTTGAGGCGAGTTGACGAATTGTTCAAAACGTGGGCATCACGCATAACCGCAAGGGCAGCGCCGGGGGAGGCTTCCGGCATCTGTCCGGAGTACGGCGCGGTCAGTGGAGGCGCACGTATACGTGGGTGGGCGTCTGGAACCGAAGAAAGAAGGACGTGGCCGTATATGAAAAAAACTCCCGCCGACCATGTGGGGCACATGGTCAGAAGGAGTTCTGTACGGAGAACAAAAAGGAACACATCCGAAAAAAGTGAAATTTTTTCGGAAAAATTTTTGTTCTCGATAACTACGGTATATTCTTGGGGAAATAAAAGACGATTGGCGAAAAAGGGATAAGAAAACGGATAAGCAACCAAGGAAGAAAGCCGGTAAAACCTGTCAGGCTCCGGTTCCGGTATCTTCCTATAAATATAAGAAATTAAAGAAAAATTGTCCGCATTGGACGTATTAGTCCGATATGTGAGGGACTCTCTCTCTCTCTCTCTCTCTCTCTCTCTCTCTCTCTCTCTCTCTCTCTCTCT
>MJGMD1__coassemble_3654_pt1 | contig 5457 bp, 1 predicted proteins | sample MJGMD1__metabat2_low_PE_007 | metagenome-assembled genome bin MJGMD1
CGGCACTCATGCCGGTGATGTCGCGGACATCTTTGATGTCCCGCAGGGAGGCCAACGGCTTGTTATCCGGAGCAATCGGCTTGACGATATCCTCTTCGGTGAGTACTCTCTTTCCAGAAAGTCTCGATGGGAGTTTGCGCACTCTGGGCAATTGTAGCCTGTTTGTCCGCGCCCATGCGAGACTTTTCTTTTTGTCCTGATAAAGGAGCCTCCCTTCTTCTATCTGCCGCGCATACCACGTCTCATTGCTTCGCTTGTAGGCGCTGGCAATATCGTTGACTCTGACGCGCTGTTTCTCGGTATCCAGATGAACAGCCGCCATAACCGAACGGCCTTCATGCTTGAGTTCCGTCAGAACGACGAAGGAATCCGCCTGCGACGCCGACTCGAATACCATAATCGGTTCGGCCAGCGCCTGCGGAAGCTGCTTTACCAGCTCCTTGGGAAGTCCGTGATCCACCTTGTCGGAAAGCACCTTACCCAAATTGTCCGCAGTCATGGTCATCGGCAAATCCGGCGCGCCCAACTTTTGCAACACGTCGGGGGTGCGGCACACCGCCATGAGTCGGGGTTGCCTTCCTCCGGTGCCCTCATGAGGGTGGAAGGCGTCAACCTGCCTCCCCCATTCCTCTGCATCGCGTTGCACCTGCGCCCACGCGGCGTGAGCGGCCTCCATATCCGAACCGGACCTGTCCACCGACGCCATAGCCGGGACCATGCCGCCTTCGGCCATGCCTTCGGGCCTGCCCTCAAAGACATACCGATCCAGCGCGGACAACAGCCTGTCCACGTTCTCGTATTTCATGGACCCAGTGCGCCCGGTCACGGCATCCACCAGCGCATGCCATGCTCGCAAGACCGCCTCCACAAAGCGTCGCCAAAGCGTCTGTTCCTGATCGGACAACTTGCCTGCCGCCCGTTTTTCCGCGAGGCGGGCAAGGTACTCTTCCATGACCAGAGCGCGGTCTTTCACATCCCAAAGCGGATCAACCCCATACTTGTTGGCGACGGACGCGATTTCCGCATTGCCCATGCCGCCCATACCCTGCCACAGCCGGTTGAGCACCCGCCGTTTTTCGTCCATTCCCAAGAGCCCGTTCAAGCCATGATGCACCATATTCTCGTGCATCCATACTTCCGCCGCACGTGCCGTGCTGTGCAGATTGTCCGCCACGAGGTACACCGTGCCGGAAGCGGGATCGTACACGCCCTCCAGACGCGATGCCACATCGCCGTAAAGCTGCCGGATGTGTTCGGGCAATTCCTCAAACGACTGAACCCCCCGCGTGTCGGCGGCGTTGGCCGCCCGTTTGCCAAGCGCGTCCGCCACCCGCTGCACCGCGGCCTTGCGGATACGGAGGCGTGTGGACGGCATAGCGGGCAGGAATTCGCCGGGAGTGACGGAAGCCATCGGTGTGCCTTCCTTTTCAATAACCACCATGCGCGTATTGACGCCCGTGGTCACAGGCAGGGACGGATCGTTGAACGAGCCTTCAGCCAGCTTCTCCGAAGTCCCCCCCACCTCTTCCAGCCAGTCCCTGAACTCGGATGCCTTCTTGTCCTTCCCGAAAAAGGAGCCTTCGCTCACAATGGCGACCAGCTTCCCGCCGGGATTCAGCAGGTCGTAGGCTCGCCGGACGTGCTCCGTATCTTGCCGTTTCGAGAACGGCGGGTTCATGACGATACGGTCAAAGCTCTCTCCCTCGGGAATATCCTTCATGAAGTCCTTGCCGATGACCTCGTAGCCCTTGGCCTCCAGCAGCTCGCGCTTTTGCGGCTCCAGCTCGGCCACCACGGGTTCGACGCCCTTCTCCCGGATACGGTCGGCGATGTGCCCCATCCCGGCGGAAGGTTCCAGAACGCCCATGCCCGGCCTGATGTCCGCAGCCGCCAGCATTTCCTCCGTCACGGCTACGGGTGTCGGGAAAAAGTCCAGCCATCCCCGGTTGTTCGCCGCGTCGCGCATGACGCTGCGCTCAAGCTCTCGCACCTTGTCCTGCTTGGCTGCCGCCTGAAGCCCCACGAACTCCCGCAGAGCCATCCGGTATTCGGCGGGCGTCTCAATCCCCATCCGTGCAAGGGCTTTCCTCTTCTGCCGAATATCAAAAAGCTGCCAGGGAATGTCACGGGAAGTGCTTCCCTGCTTGTCGAACAGTTCATCGACCAGCTCGGGACGCAAGGAGAGCATCCGGTCATCATCGCCTTTCCATATACCGCGCTCCTGCGCCGCAGAAGGAGACAGGATTATTCTGTTCTCCCCGCGCTTCACCGGCAATACCACGGCCTTGCCACGATAGCCGCTACGGGCAATGGCCTTTTCCGCATCTTCACGGGATTTGAATACGGCGGGCTTGCCGGCCTGTGTCGCATAGGTGGAAACCTCCTCCAGATGCGAATGGGCAAACTCCAGATAGGTTTCGGTCACATCGTCGGCAACGGAAAGAATCTTCTTCCCGAGGCTCTTGGTGCCATCCTTCTCGCTGAGCTTTCTGCCGAGTTCAGCCCAACTGGAACGGTAGAGCCTGTAGTGGGGGAAGGCGGCAAACTCTACGGTCTGGGTGGTCGCCGGTTCTTCGCTGTGCTTCTCGCGCTGATCCCATGCGGGGTATTTCGTCTTGTCCTCTTCCCATTTCGCCATTCGCAGGGCATCCCGAAGCTGCTCGACCTGCTTTTTCTCGCGCACGCGGTCAAGGAATGTCGCGGTTCCGTTCCCGATGGCCCCGGCGATGTTCCGCATAGTCTTCGCCAATGACTTGTCGGCATAGGCCATAGCATCGGCGGCCGCCGCCTGCCCCGCGCGCTTTGCCGTGTTCACCTTGCGCGCCGCGTTCAGGCTGGCATCGGCATCCTCATCCAGCCTGTCAGCCATTTCATTGAGACGCTGTACGGCGGTCTGGGAACGGTCATCCTCATAGGCATCCCGCCGGGCCTTCACCGCTTCCTGAGCCTCGGCCTTATCTCCCTGCGCCAGCTTCAGAAACGCTTCAGCCTGTTCCCGTCCGGTAAACTGGAATCCCGGTACGGCCCCATTGCCACGGAACTTGGAATAATAGCCGCCAAGCTTCTTGGCACTGGACAACAGAGCAAGGTAATCCTCCCGGCTTACCCTGTCTTCAAGACGAACCACGAACAGATCATGTCCTTTCTGCGTATGCTTTGTGGCAATGATTTCTCCGCCAGTGGTCTGGGACGAAGAGGAAAGGACAGGTTCCGCCTTTGTTTTTCGCGTGCTCCTGCTCGCTTCCGCCGCGAGACGGTCAAACTGTTCCCTCTGCTCGAATGAAAGCAGATCACGGGCCTCACCAGCCGTCTTGCCTTCATCCATATGAAACCGGATGAACGACCGAAAATCCTCCAACGTCTTCGGATTCTCGACCGCCTCGCGTTCGGCCTTGCGACGGCTGGCGTATTCTTCGCGCTGCGCCGCGGCGTCTCTGGCGAAATCCGCCAACGTCTGCTCGCTCTGGGCATCCACAATCCTGCGGATGCTGGCGACGGTGGCTTTCCGGTATTCCTCCGGGCCCATACCCATGAATCCGCTGACGGAATACGGCTGCCCAAGAGTAAAGTCGGACAGCATGTCCCGGTACAGCGCATCAACGATATCTGCCTTTTTGTCCCCTTTGTGCCGCCACGCGAACATGGCGCCGCCACGCGCAAGCAAGGCATTGACGGTCATGCCGGACAGTTCGGCACGGACAGCCTCCTCATTTTCCAGCAAAGCCGAAAAACCACGGTGATAGTCCTCAAGGGAAGCCTTCCCGTTCAGGAGAGATTTGTAGAGAGCCCGATGGCGTTCAACGTGTCCAGCGTCTCCGGGTTTGCCGGAAGTCTGCTCCTGCGGTTCCTTTTTCGGACTCTTTTCCGGCGGCTGCCCCTTCGTCTCTTCTTCCGTCTGTGGCTTCTCCGCTTCCCGCTTTTCCGGTTTGTTCGGCGTAGCTTCCGTTTTCATCCCGAAGGCATCGCGGAAGGCCTTGTCCTGCGGTTTCGCAACGCCGGGAATATTACCCGCTTCCGGGGATAATTTGGCGTTCTTGAGGTAGCTCTCGAACGCTTTGACGTATTCGCCCTTCTTCGCGTCCAGCGCCATGCGGAACAGGGCTATGGCCTGCTTGGAGAAATCCTGTACGGGAGCCCGGCCCGTCAACATGTTCACCTGCTTGAGGTAGGTGCCCGGCTCTTTGACGCCGCTCCCCTTGAAACCGACCAGCAGATCCACGGAATCCCTGACGTGTTCTGTGATGTTCCACGGCTTGCCGATGCCTTCGGCCACCAGAATGTGCGGGATGACGGCATCGAGCTTGCCCACGACATCAGCCGGAAGTTTCGCCAATGCCTCGTAACTTCGTGCGATACGACCACGAAGAGCTTCCTCGACAACCTTCTTGCCGTCAGGATTGAGCAGACCGTCGGCTCCGACTAACGCATTGCGCTCGGAACGCTGGATCACGCCATCCTCCATCATCCGTTCGACGACGGCTACGGAAGCGGGCGTATCAAAGTACTCGCGCAGGCTCTCGGCGTCCTTCAATCCGGCGGAGAGCATATCCAGCGTCCGCCTCCCGAACCGTTCGCCGCGAGATTTCCCGGACGCCCGCTTTTCCTTGGCGTCCTTGAAGTCATCGTTCATGGCCGTGACAAGCTGCTGGCGTTCTTCCCGCGACATGCCGCGCTCAAGTCGGCGCACCAGCATGGGCGAATGCATGGCGTCCACCTGTGCCGGATCAATGCCGAGCCTGTCGGCATTGGCTTTCAGCGCCTCGCGGTACTGTTCGCCCCGTTCGGGGAAGGATTCATAGGCCCGGGCAATGGACATGGCCCGCCCGTTGCCGCCGAGGACGTTGTTGTCATGATCAATGACGGGAGCCCCGTGGTTTGCGTCCACGGACTCCATGAGGAAAGCCGGATCGAGCTTAGCCGCGTTCTCCATGACCTTGGCCCGGCTGCCCGGTTCGTCATGGTAGCGCCGCTCGTTCTCCAGCCCATATGCGGGGTTCTTCTGAAAACCTCTGGAAGGCAGATGGGAAGCCCGCACATCGTCGGCTTCCAGAAGCTCGTAATGTGCGGGTTCGTCCGCCCTATTCGGAATCTTGACGGCTACAGGCTGTCGGGGCCGTTCACCTTCCCGTCCTTCCGGGGCAGGTTGTGCAGCGCGTCCTCGATCTCCTCCTCGTCCTCCGTCGCCCACGAGGTCAACAGGCGCGCCATGTCTTCCCCGGTTGCTTTGGAGAAGTCCACCTGCATGATCGCTTCCTTCTCCGCCGTTTCTTCCGGCGTTCCGTACAGTTTCGTCTCTTCCATCAAGAACCTCCCGTGTGTTTCCAGAGTGAGGCGGCGTACCGCCGGTTTTTGCCCGTGCGTTCTTCTCCGCCCACTGCCCCATCATGGCATCGATATGGCGGCGGATCGCGTCAAAATCCTTCACCCATGCTGCGGGCAGGGGATCCGCACGGAATG